>OGEP01000121.1_pt1 | contig 124817 bp, 116 predicted proteins | sample 1570721 | NCBI WGS metagenome assembly OGEP01 (sample SAMEA2582131, study PRJEB24529) | metagenome | biome: Human gut stool | place: China | collected 2011 | reverse complement strand
CCAGACCGGAAACTCTTGCATGGCGTGTATTGAACATCAGGTTCTTGAAATTGTGCGATTCGTCAACGAAGAGGTGGTCGATGCCCATTTGCCTGAAATCGGTCACGTCATCCGTCCGGTCTTTTATATCCTGTTCCAGCTTTTCAAGTTTGGCCTCAAGGTTCTCCTTTCTTCTTTCCAGCCCCTTCTTTATCCAGCCGCTCACTTCATTGCCCTGCTGCTCGAATACCGCGAGATTCTCTTCGATGCTGTCTATTTCCTGCGTATATATTTCCTGCTGTATTTCGGGAGACTGGGGTATTTTTCCGAACTGGTCGTGTGTCAGGATGATACAGTCCCAGTTATTGTTCTTGATGTCATGGAATATTCCGACACGTTTCTCCGGTGTAAAGTCCTCCTTGCCCGGATACAGCACTCTGGCGTTCGGATAGGCTCTCTTGAACGTGTCGGCTATGTCATGCACATTGCTTTTGAGTCCGATAATCATCGGCTTGTTCGCCAGTCCGAGACGTTTCATTTCAAAGGCGGCTATGCACATGATGAGGGTCTTGCCCGTACCCACCTCGTGATCGATTATGCCACCCCCGTTCATCTTCAGCATCCATACGGCATTTTTCTGGCTGTCATACAAGTCCGGTATGTCCAGCCCTTTCAGGTCAAGGAACGGGAAACTTTGCAGGGAACCGTCATAATCGGGACGTACATAACAATTGAACTTACGGTTGTACATATCCGCAAGGTGCTGTTTAAATTCGGGTAGCTGCTCGTTCAGCCAGCCTGTGAAAGCCGACCGTATTTCATTGATTTTGGCATCGGCAAGTTGGATGGCCTCGGCATCACGCACCTTTATATCATTGCCTTCTTCATCCTGCACGGTCTTGGTTATGTCGGGCACCGTGTTGTGCAGCGCATGCTTCAGCAGGTCGTTTCCGTAGTAGCTTCTTTTCTCTCCTTTCACATAATATTTATCAGTGATGTTTGCGTTCGTTTCTTCAAAACTCACACTGAACTCGTCAATGGATTCCGTATAGTGGATATGGGCTTTTGCCTCAAAGAGGTATCCGGCAAACTCTTCATATACGGACACAGGTATCCACCTTTCTCCCAGATTAAAATCAAGCACTTCGAAACTGATCGGCTCCGGAATGGCTTTCTGCAAGGCTTCCAATGATTTCTTGCTTGCGTCGTCATCGGGATAGTCTTTCAGGTAGTTCTCTATCCATTCGACTTTGGCCACCACATTGCCCGCTATGAAACGGTCTTTGATTTCATAGTTCTTCATCATGGGATTGTAGAAGATACGGTTGTCCAGTTGTGTGAGTAGTTCCAGCCTGCCTGTTTCACTGAGATTTTCCATATAGTCCAGATTGACCTCCCCGAACTTGTTCAGGGATGCCGCAAGCGCTTCCTGCGGTGTATCCACATGTGTCACTTCATTGGCGTTGAACGATACGGGAACAGAGAATATATCCGCCTTCTGTATTTTGCCGTTAACGGAACGTTCCAATGAAAGTATTTCCCGTCCTCCGGCATCCATCAACAGGAACTTGGCATTGTCCTTTCCGTTCAATTCCCTGAACATGCGGTAAAAACTGTCATACCGCTTGACCAGTTCTTCCCGTAGTTCCGGCTGTTCCGTTTCCGTTTCGGCTTCCTTATTGTAGAGATTGTGGTAGGCTTCACGGAGCGAGATATAGTAGGCGGCCCGGTATTGTTGGGTGACTGTCAGTTTAAGCGGATGGAATTGTACTTCGGGAGTACCCACCCCTCTTAAATATCCGTATTGCTCACCCGATTTCACGATGGAACCGTTCTTGTATTCGGGACGTGTCTCTCCGGTAAACGGTCGTGGTTCCATTTCTTTCTTCCGCTCTTCCTCGAATTTTTGTCTGCGCTCCTGCCATTTTGCTTCCGCTGCCGCCCGTTCCCCGGTCATGTCTTCCTGCGTGGCGGCTTGATCGTACATGTTCTCTTGGGAGAAGAGATTGAACATTTCCGGTTCATCCCCTTTCTTTTTGCGGGATGCCGACGGTGCCCGGCTTGGTGAAGGTCTGCTTTCTACCACTTGCACCTCCGCTTGCTCTTCATCCGCATAGGCGGCAAACAGGTTGAGCATGGGGTCATAGGGCTGTGCGGGGCTTTCTTCCTGTACCTCCTGCCGTTCTGTCTCTCCTGCTGTTTCCAATAGTGTCTCAAACTCCGTTTTGAGGATGGTGGAGCCGTTTGAGCGGGATAGATTGTCATCATAAAGTTTCCGATCAAGATGGTTCTCCACATCTTGCGCCAATAACTGCCTGAGATGTTCGGAAATGGCGCCGACACCTCCTTCATGAATAAAATTCATGGCCGGTTGTCCGTACATGTTTTTACCCATAGATACGGAAGTATGGACGATATGGTCTAAATCGGCATAGCTGTTGTTGATATTGATGCTGCCGGATATAAGACGGGTTTCAATAAAGTTCCGTTCCTTTTCGGTCAGTTCCGATTTTCGGGTATTCTTCTGCAATACGATCAGGTCACTGCTCACTTCCGTACCCGTATCAACAAACAGGTTATCCGGCAGACGTATGGCTGAAACAAGATTGGCATGGTTCACCAGCCATTCCCTGACGGGACGGTTCTGTGGCGAGTCCATGACGCCCGAAGTCGTGATATAGGCCAATATCCCGCCTTCGTGTAACGTGTCCATACCTTTGAGAAAGAAATAGTTATGTACGGCAGCAAGTGAGGATTTACGCACGACGTCTTCGCTCCGGTCAAAATCCCGGTCATAAACTCTGGTATTTCCAAACGGGATATTGGATGAAACCATATCGAAGTAGTTGTTATAATAGGGCTGTATGGACTGGAATCCGTCTATGGTCACTCTGCTTTCCGGATAGAGGGATGAGAGGATTTTTCCCGTGAGCTTGTCTTTCTCGAAACAATGGACTTCGGGTACATCCTTTAAGCCGCTGATAAACATGCCCGTTCCGGCAGAAGGGTCAAGAAAACGTCCCGGACGGATTCCCGGTAGCTGCAAGGATTCCTGCATGGCCGTTACCACCGGTTCCGGTGTGTAAAAGGCTGTGAGAGCGGAGTTTTTGAGGCTTTGGACGTATGCCTTATATTCTTTTTCGTCTTTGGAATACTCACGCAACAGTTCATGCAGCAGTCGGACTTGGGGAAACAGTTCCCTGTCTGTCGTTCATCTTTCAATGTCCGTGTCTTTTTCCGCCGGATTCAGGATGCACTTCAATCCTCCGAAACCCGAATAACCGTTCAAAACCTTGCGTCCCTCTTCTGTGAGACAAAACTCCGGGCGCATGAATATCAATTCAAGTGCGGCTATGTTGTCCGCCAAATGTTGTCGTTTGTTATATGCCATATTGTTCTATATAAAATTGTATGAAACCTGTTAGTTCAACGGTAAGTGTATGATAGGACGGGGATGATTCAAACCGGTCATCTATGGGATATTTGCTGAATACTGTTTCTGCGGGTGACAATACTTTCAGGCAGAAACCCGTCCGTCTTTCAGGCCGTACTTCGGGAAACCACTCCGACACGACCTCGAAAATCGTATCGAATCTGGAAAAGCGCAAATCCTGATAGAGAACGGACTCGGCTAGTTGCAAAGCCTGCGTAACGGATAAGCCGTCATGTATGGCACGTTCGTAGCTGCCTGCCGCCTCGTCAGCTCGCGCCCGGACAAGTGCTTTGTCACCGGCAATATGCGGATGGCTTTCCTTTAAATAAAGAAGGAGAGTCGTCTCAAAATAGGACAATTCTCCGGTTGCGGTATTTTTATCTTGTATAATCATTTGTTATCGCTTTAAAATGTTAATCGGATATTAAACATATACCCGGCTACCATAAAAGAGAACCGGGTATATATCTGCCAAAAACATGAATAATCTGTCTGTTACATAACTGAAAGACTTTTTTTTGACTGGGCCTTTACAGACGCTACATGGCGGGGTGCCTGCTGTTTCACCTCCTTTTTCTTGTCCTTTTTCTTGCTATCAATGGTGGGCTTGTATTCACGGGCGTTACGTCCTATCAGCAGTTGGTTGCTCTTGTTGCTGAAACGTACATCATCAGAAAATACCCTACCTTTGTAGCGCATATTCTCAACGAACACCATTTCATGGTTCTGGAGCATCTTCTTTTGTTCAGGCGTGATTTTGGCACCCATGATAGTGTCGTTAACCTTCAGTTGTTCACCGGACTGCTTGAATGCGATGTCCATTATTCTCGGATCGACGAAAGCAACCCCGGAAAGCAGCGTATCGTTTTTGCGCTGTATGTCGTTGATGGGAAGCTGGCCTCCTGACGCAAGGATTTGCTTCTGTTTGTCATCCAGCCTTTTCCCGTAGATATAATCGGGTATCTTGATGGCATCCACGGGCATGGTAATGATACGGTTGCTCGGTTCATGGAAAGATACATAACAGTTACAGACGGTTCCCGTATGGGTATCCTTCATCTCCTTGATTGCCCCCAAAGTTCCGGTGTCTTTAAACGACTGCTTTTCCTCGTCTGTGAATACTCCTTTATAGGCAGGCAGGTCATACTGCGGTTTGTCAAGCCTGCTTAAAGTTTTCAGTTGCACCTTGCCGTCCTCCCCTTTGACACAGAGGAAACAGGCTTCCCCCATATCCTTCTTTTCACCGTTCACTTCCTTACTGATGGGGAAAGCCATAGAGGTAATTCTTCCTTTTAGCATCTCACCCATGCAGTGGTTATCAAACAAGAGTTGCTTGTCAACTCCCAATGCGGCAAGTTCTTTCCACGGAAGCTGGTGTTCGTCAAACTTATACCGACGGGCAAGTTTGGCGATACGTCCTTCATCGTTGAGTTCGCTGTTCTCCACCAGTTTTTTACCTTCTACTCCGGGGTCTTCCCCTTTTCGGATCTGAACTACGGCATTCAATGTCTTTTCCAAAAGGACAAGAGGTACGAGAAAGAAACTGAAACTCGTGGGATTTTCGTACTGGTTCTTGAAATTTGTGAAGAACAGTTCCAGCGGTGAGGTACGATCCAGTTTGAGGAAGCTGCTGCTGTTCTTCTTGTCGGGTGGCACGATTTCGAGACTGCCGTCCTGCTCGTTCATTTTGGAAACGACTGCGGTTTTGTTCGTTCGCTTGTCAAGGATGGCCATTACATGCTCATCCTGACTCTGTTCTTGTTGTTCTTGCTTTTTCTTAGCCATAAAATCAATAATTTAAATGATACAATAATTAATCAATACCGGGTAAACTTTAGCCCGTCGGTGCGAATGTAGAGGTTTAATTAATAAGATGTTACACATGTGGGTATACCAGGGATGAATGGCGTAATTTGGCGGCTGATGACTGATGCGAGTAATTCGAAAGAGAGTTTATGTAGTCTTCAGCCAATAAGAATATATTGTAATTACAATAATCAGTAATCTATAAAACTATTACTATCTCAAAGCGTTGTATATATCATTATATTGTGTATTTTTGCATCATATACTAATATGCGCAATGAAAGATTGTTGTATCATGAATAGAATTAAAGAAATTATTGACCAAAAAGGTATCAAGCAAATTTGGTTAGCTGAACGTTTAGGAAAGAGCTTTAATATGATAAACTCTTATGTTCACAATAGGAGACAGCCAAGTGTTGAAACTCTTTTTAAAATAGCAATGATTTTAGACGTAGAGGTTCAAGATTTGTTATATACCAAAGATGAAGTTGAAAATAGTTTAAAAAAGTAAGTATGGCAACAGCTAATCAGTTAAAGACATTAATAAAAAGTCATTTTGAAGATAATACAGAAAGGTTTAATACAGTAGCCCTTCAGATTGCAGCCCATGAAGCTAAACTGGGTCATACGAACTTGGCAAATGATATTAAAAAATTAATAGATAATGCAAAGTTTAGCAAACCGAAATTGCGTCCTATTAATCCTGATTTACAAGGATTAGTATTAGAAATATTTCCTAATGAAAGATTAAATGATTTAATTGTATCTGATTTAATTAAAGGGAGAATAAATCGAATTATTAACGAATTTATTCAGAAAGATAAATTATTCAGGCATAATTTAGAAAATCGTCGAAAAATTCTTTTTTCAGGTCCTCCGGGAACTGGAAAAACAATGACTGCATCTATAATTGCCAATGAATTGCATTTACCAATATATGTAATATTAATGGAAAAGGTTGTAACTAAATATATGGGAGAAACCAGTGCAAAGTTACGCCAAATATTTGATTTAATAGAAGATATACCTGGGGTATATTTATTTGATGAGTTTGATGCAATTGGATCTCAAAGAGGTAAAGAAAATGATGTAGGGGAAATGAGACGCGTCTTAAATTCATTCTTACAGTTTATAGAAAGAGACCATTCTGAAAGTCTTATAATTGCAGCAACTAATAATTTAGAGCTACTTGATCAAGCTTTATTTAGGCGTTTTGATGATGTAATTCATTATCATCTGCCTAATGATGATGAAAAAATATTACTATTTAAAAGTAGAATAGGAACCAATATAAATAAAAATGAATTAGTCAAAATATTACCTCAATTGGAATTATTAAGCCATGCAGAAATAAATCAAGCGTGTTTAGACGCTATTAAAGAATCCGTTTTGGATGATAAGAAAATTGATATTAATCTGATAGAAAAGACTATTAGAGAACGTAAAATGGCATACAATATATAAATTAAAAAAAATGAAGAAGTACGATCATCTAATTTTACCCCCAATAGAGGAACCTTATAAATATTCTCCCACAGGGATGGGCAGTAGTAATATTCCTCAAAGAAATAGAGTTGAACATGCTACAATGCTTGAACAAAAATTTTCTGCAATGAGAATTTCTGATGCAGAAATGAAAAGAGAACGATCAGCATTATCTCTTCCGACACGTACTGGAACATATGTTGAGTTTAAAGGAGCTGAAAATCATGATTTAATATTCAAGAGTTTAGAGGCTGGTAACGTTGGGGTAAGGTTATTAAATGTACGCCAACAAATAAGAGATAATGGAAATTTTGACACATATGCCACTGTATATATTCCACATGGACAAGAATGTAAATTCTTAAATAAACTACGAGATTATACAGATACAAGTAAAGATTCCTCAAAAGGAAAGCCTAAAAACGCTGATTTAATAAATAGTATTGATGATATCAATATCGCAATCCTTAGTTCCTTTTGGACTGATAGTTCTACTTTTTTTCCAACCGAGACTCTTGACTGGTATGAAACATGGCTTAAAATTGATGAGACAAAGGATAAAATAGAGCAAATAAAAAGCTATCATAATACACTAAATACTCTCTCTATTGAATATAAAACAAATGTCCTCTTCTTTCCAGAGAGAGCTGTTGTGTTAGTTTATGCCAATAAAAACAAACTTATTGACATAATGAATAGCTCGGAGATGTTAGCAGAAATAAAGAAAGGACAAGAGACTGCTGGCTTTTGGTGTGAAGAAAGTATAAGTGACCAACGTGAATGGGTAAATGATTTACTCCAACGATTAATAATAGATAATGAATCAAATGTTTCTGTTTGCATTTTAGATAGTGGAGTAAATAATGGACACCCTCTTTTATCTCCTATTGTATCAGAGGAAGCTTGTTTATCATATGATCCCCATTGGGGGAGTGCAGACAGAAATGGCCATGGGACTATGATGGCTGGTGCTGCTACATATGGTGATTTATCTGAGATTTTACCTAATAATAATTCAATTTCTGTTTTAGGAAATCTCTGTTCTATTAAAATATTGCCTAATGAAGGAGGTAATCCTAAAGAATTATGGGGTGATATAACTCAACAAGCCATATACAAAGCTGAAATTCAATTTAATAATAGGCAACTAATATATTGTTTAGCTATTACGGCACCTGAATGTTATGATATGGGCAAACCGTCTTCGTGGTCTGGAGCACTTGACACCATGAGCTATGGAGAAGGAAAATCACAAAGGTTAATATTAGTATCTGCTGGTAACATACAGGATTCTTCTGAAATATGGTCTAATTATCCGGAAGGAAATTGGACTGCCTCTGTTCAAAATCCTGCTCAGGCATGGAATGTTTTGACCATTGGAGCATATACAAAGAAAGTTACAATTAATGACCATAGATATGATAATCATGAAAGAGTTGCTGAAAGCGGAGGAATATCTCCATTTAGTACAACATCTGTCATATGGAATAAATCATGGCCAATAAAACCAGATGTTGTTTTTGAAGGAGGAAATTTAATCAAACACAATGATTCAGACTATCCTTTTGGTTCACACGAGGACTTAGAAGTTTTAACAACATCTAAGAATTTTCAATTTAGGCAATTTGAAACATTTAATGCAACAAGCTCTGCTACTGCTTTAGCTACTAATCTGGCTGCAAAAATAGCAAAAAAATATCCTGAGTTATGGCCTGAGAGTGTTCGAGGGTTAATGTTGCATTCTGCTGAATGGACGGATACAATGAAACGCCAATTTAGAGTAAATGGAAGAACTAATATAAAAGAACTTTTACGTTCTTGTGGCTATGGAGTACCTAATCAGGATAGAGCTCTATTCAGTACAGATAACGGATTTACATATATTTCTCAAAGTACTATAAAGCCGTATATTAAGAATAAAGTTTCTGTATCATGTAATGAAATGCATTTGTATGAATTACCATGGCCCAAAGAATTACTTGAAAGTTTAGGCGAAGTAGAACTTACGTTACGTATAACATTATCTTATTTTATAGAACCGAGTCCTGGAGAAATAGGATGGAAAGATAAATATCGTTATCCTTCTTTTGGATTAAGATTTGATGTGAATAATCCGTTAGAAGGCAAAGAACAATTTAAAAAACGTATAAATAAGTCTATTCAAAACGAAGAAAATGATAATATAGAAACTATAGATAATGATAGTCAAAGATGGACAATCGGTTCAAAAAACAGAAGTGCAGGTTCTATTCATTGCGATATGATAACTGCAACAGGAGCTGATTTGGCCTCTTGTAATATGATTGCAATTTTCCCTATAGTTGGTTGGTGGAAAACTCGCACTAATTTACAAAAGTACAATAGTAAAGCACGATATTCTTTGATAATATCGCTTGATACTCCTATTGAAGATATCTCTTTATATAATACAGTAAAAGCGAAGATTGAAGCATTAATCCAAACACCTGTTCAAATAACAGTACCTGTAGAATCTTAGTCTTAGAAAAGAATTTAGACTATATATGAAGTCTCTTTATATGTAGTCTAAATTCTCTAAATAGCTTACTCGCTTTCTAATAAATGTTTGAGTGCTGGATCATTTTCAATACGGATCAGTTCATTCTCCACTAATTCGACAATATCCTGTTTGATTTGCCGATAGTTAGCCTGTATCTGCTGCTCCATTGTATCATTGCCGTTCTCGTCCAGAAAACTGCTGATTTCGGGTATAGGCTGGTAGGCCGCTGTCTCTTTCTGTACAGCTTCATTGTCCACGACTATCTGCGCATGGAAAATTTTCTGTTCTATTGTCTCTCCGAAGTTGTCTGCTACGGCACCGACAAACATACCTTGCGATAACGTACTGATTTTGCTGACAGGTATCAGACTGTCCAGTTGCGTGTTGATGGAAGTTGATGTATCATTGCGATTGATGCTCATAGACTCTCTTTTTTGTAGGATTTTCCCGAATCTTTCCGACAATGTTTTAGCTGTTTCACCCACCACTTGTCCGCTAAAAACATTGCCTACAGTTGACATGATTACGGCGGCCTCCTTGTCTCCGTAATCGCGCTTTAACTGGCTGAAATCCTGAAAACCTAACACGACCGCCACTTTGTTGCTTCGTGCCGTGGCAATCAGATTATCCAGACCTTTAAAGAAAATCGTGGGTAACTCGTCAATAATCACACAACTTTTGAGTTGCTTCTTCTTATTTATTAGTTTAACGATTCTCGAATTATAGAGTCCCAATGCTGCCCCATAGATTGAAATTCTATCAGGATTGTTACCCACACATAATACTTTCGGTTCTTTGGGGTTATTAATATCCAGTGTAAAGTCACTGCCGGACATTACCCAATAGAGTTGTGGACTTATCAGTCTGGATAACGGGATTTTAGCACTTGCAATCTGGCCCTGGAGCTGCTCACTCGCTCCACCTTTCCATGCGTCAATAAATGGGCTGAGATAGTTCTCCAAATCGGGATAACTTGTCAGAATAGTAAAAACGTCTTCATACCTTTTATTAAGCAATTCGATAGCATGTGGGAACGTACAGAATTTGCCACCTTCATAGATTTTCAAAAACCAAATTATGGCCGTAAACAACACAATCGGAGATTCTACAAAGAAGTCTCCCTGCTTCTGCACCCAACTTTTGTTTAGATTCAACATGATGGTATAACTGGATTCATACGCATCTGAAATATCCGTCATCAGTTCGGGAGCCAACGGATTACAGCGGTGGCTTTTCCTCGGATTATCAAAGTTGATTACATAAAATTTAGGTGGTATCTTATAACGGTGTCTATACTTAATCAAATGGTTATAAGCGATAACTGACAGGTCATCAAACTTAAAATCATATATATAAAGCGCATAGGATTTCTCGATTGCCTGCTTTATATAATTGTTGACTACGGCATACGACTTACCGCTACCCGGTGTACCCAAAATCATGCTTGCCCGGAACGTGGGACTTGGGTACTATTTAATGTGTTGATAATCAGCTAAACGTAAATGAGAAAAATTGCTGATGTTCCCAACGTGTTCCCGATATTTTGACGTTAACGGAATTTAGTTTTTTAACGTCCGATGGAGGTAATTAGCGTTCAAAAACGCATATTCAAAGAACTAAAAATGATGCCCTAAATTAGGTTCTGGTTTTGTGGGCAAAATTAAATCAAGTGAAAGTGTTAGAACTCACATCTAACTGAATGCAAAGGTACACATTTTTCCCCAAATAAAAGAAAAGTTTCCCAAGAATCTGCTTTGGATGTGGCATTTTCTTCACTATCTGCCCAAAGTGACAGAAGGATCATGCATCTTTGACAAAAGGGAAAGGAAAAATTGAATGGATGTTAATGACCTCACTCCTGTTATCACATCATATCGAGTCAGCTTCAAAACAGAAGGGGGGGTCCAAATTGGACGGGGGTTACAAGAAACTCCATGCTGTTCCAAAAGTCGATAACGATTCGTTATTGAGATTGCCATCAAGCCTGGCTCTGACAACAAGATGGGATAAGGTAGTTTGAAATTACCCTATCCCTTACTTCATTTCTTACCCATGTGCCATTTTTAGCGGTACTTGGGTCTATCATCAAAGTGTTGAAAATCAACTGCTATATCAAACAGAGATTGTATATAGTTCCCGATTTGTATCGTCCTATCACGAATCATGGCAAAAGTTTGTCGATGGAGCCCTGAAATAAGGCGTCACACCAGACTTAGCTTTCTATCTCTGGAGTCCCTAAATCAGGGAGTCCTATCTGAGGTCGCGTTTTTGCAACTCCAGCCATAAGCAGAATCCCAAAATGGGATTGTGACTCTCAAAATAGTCATAGAAATCGCCAAAAGTTGCATATACGAGTTAAAATATGCCTTAAAATAGAAGAAAATTTCCAAATTAGAAAATTATTTCGAGATTTATTAGTATATTTGCATCAAATTTTTGAAGTATGGAACCTAAGAATTTGAATAGACTCAGGGTGATTATTGCCGAAAAGAACTTAACTAACAAGTGGCTCTCGGAGCAACTTGGGGTTGGTCAGGCTACAATATCAAAGTGGGTACAAAACAATGCCCAGCCTAATCTTGAAATGCTTATCAAGCTCTCCAAACTTCTGAATGTTGACATCAATGATTTGATTCGACCAGAAGAGGTGACTCTTGATCCAAAATAACAGGCTTCTGCCTATAAAAAGCTATATCATGGAACTGCCAAAAGTCATAAATAATATATCAGAACGTGTGATAGACGACCTCCAGACGAAGTTGTCTGATGGTTCGACTGTCTCTATTGCAGCTGCATCCTTCTCGATATACGCTTATGAGGCTTTGAAAGAAGAACTTGAAAACGTAGATGAACTTCGCTTCATCTTCACTTCGCCAACCTTCATCAAGGATAAGGTAAAGAAGGAGAAGCGAGAGTTCTTCATCCCCAAACTTAAACGAGAACGCAATCTTTACGGTTCTGACTTTGAGGTGAAACTACGCAATAAACTGGAACAGAAAGCCATTGCCAAGGAATGTGCTGACTGGATCCGTAGAAAGGTAAAGTTCAAATCCAACGCTTCTCAAGAGGCAATGGGTGGTTTCCTCCATGTGCAGAATGATTCCCCTAGTTCATACGTCCCATTCAATGAGTTCACGACTACAGAATTAGGTTGTGAACGTGGTAATGCTGTTTACTCGATGGTTAATGTTATGCCATCACCTTTTGCAGAAGAATACCTGAAGATATTCAACGAACAATGGCACAACTCAGATAAGTTCAAAGATGTAACCTCGCAAGTGTTGGAGTACATTGAAACGGTCTATAATGAGAATGCACCTGAATTCATCTACTTCATCACGCTTTACAACATATTCAATGAGTTCCTTGATGACATCAATGAAGATGTATTGCCCAATGAGGCTACAGGTTTCAAGAATAGTGTCATCTGGAACAAACTTTATAACTTCCAGAAGGATGCTGCCCTTGCCATCATCAACAAACTTGAAAAGTACAATGGCTGCATCCTTGCTGACTCTGTAGGTCTGGGCAAGACCTTCACCGCTCTGAGCGTTATCAAATACTACGAGAACAGAAACAAGTCTGTGCTTGTGCTCTGTCCGAAGAAACTCTATGATAACTGGAGCACCTTCAAGACGAACTACAAGAATAACCCTCTGGTACAGGACAGACTGCGTTATGATATACTCTTTCATAGCGATCTGAGCCGTGAGCGTGGTATGTCCGCAGGTATCGACCTCGAAAGAATCAATTGGGGCAACTATGACTTGATTGTCATAGACGAGAGCCACAACTTCCGTAATGGTGGCAATGTGGATGACGAAGAACTTGATACTGACCTCGAAAATGAAGAGCCACGCAAGGAGAATCGCTATCAGAAGTTGATGAAGAAGGTCATCCGTGCAGGTGTGAAGACAAAAGTCCTGATGCTTAGTGCTACACCTGTGAACAACAGATTCAACGACCTTAAGAACCAGTTGCAGCTTGCTTACGAAGGTCATGCCGAGCAGATCAATGATGCTCTGGAGATTGATAGAAGCATAGATGACATCTTCCGTAGCGCACAGTTGGCATATAATAGATGGTCAAAATTAGAGCCTGAGCACCGCACAACAGAACGACTCCTTGAAGAGCTCAGTTTCGATTTCTTTGAATTGCTCGATGCCGTGACTATTGCCCGAAGCCGTAGTCACATCGTGAAGTATTATGATACGAAGGACATTGGCAAGTTTCCAACTCGCCTTGCCCCAATCTCACGTCGTCCAAAGTTGACAGACCTCAATGAAAGCATTACTTTCAGCGATATTGCAGAGCAACTAAATGAACTGAACCTGAGTATCTATACACCTTCGCTCTACATCTTTGATAGCGTGAAGGATGATTATGAGATAAACATGGAAGGTTCCGGCATCAGCATTGACGGACGAGAAAAGGGTCTTCGCAAGTTGATGGCAACAAACCTTCTGAAACGTCTGGAGAGTAGTGTCAACTCTTTCCGTTTGACTTTGACCCGAATCACTGACTACATTGAGCAGACTCTTGCAGTCATTGACAGACACGAAAACATTGGTACGATTGACGTAACCTCCTTCACCGATGACCTTGACAGCACAGACAGCGAGAATGATCCATTCGTTGGCAAGAAGTCAAAGATTAACCTGAAGGATATAGATGTGGTTCGCTGGTCAAACGATCTTCGCCATGACCATGAGATATTGAAGCTCCTTCTGTTGATGCTGAAAGACATCACACCTGCACATGACTGCAAGTTGCAGATGCTGGTCTCTGACCTCAAAAAGAAGTTCCTGCATCCTATCAATGAGGGGAACAAGAAGGTTCTTATCTTTACTGCCTTTGCCGATACTGCCGACTATATCTATGAACAGTTGGCAGAACGGATCAAGAAGGAAACTGGTCTGCACGTTGGATTGATTACTGGTAGCACGGATGGACGATGCACCATCCCTAAATTCCCTTTGTCATTCAACAATGTGCTGACATACTTCTCGCCAATATCAAAGGATCGTTCAACCTTGTTTCCCAAGGCAATTGAGGACATTGATGTGCTCATTGCCACTGACTGTATATCTGAAGGTCAGAACCTACAGGATTGTGACTATCTGATCAACTATGATATTCACTGGAACCCAGTACGCATCATTCAGCGATTCGGACGTGTTGACCGTATCGGAAGCAAGAATGATGTGATTCAGCTCGTAAACTACTGGCCGGACATGGAACTTGATAAGTATATCGAGTTGAAAGGACGTGTGGAGAGTCGCATGAAGGCAACTGTCCTGACCAGTACAGGTGATGACAACCTCCTTTCAGCCAATGAGAAGGGCGATCTCGAATACCGCAAGAATCAGCTAAAGAAGTTGCAGGAAGAGGTCGTTGATATTGAGGATATGGACACAGGCATCAATATCATGGATTTGGGACTCAATGAGTTCCGTCTTGATTTACTCAGTTATGTCAAAGAGAATCCTGACGTTGAACATGCGCCATACGGCATGAATGCAGTAGTTCCAGCAACAGACTTGGCAAAGCCTGGTGTCATCTATATCCTGAAGAACAGGAATACAAGCGTCAACATCGACAAGAAGAACCTCCTTCATCCGTTCTACATGGTGTATCTGGCAGACGATGGTACAGTCATCTGTGACCATCTGCAGCCAAAACGACTGCTTGATGTGATGCGTCATGTTTGCCGTGGCAAGAATAAGGCGGATCAAGAACTTTGTGCCATTATCAACAAGGAAACAGCCGATGGCAGAAAGATGCAACGTTATAGTGACTTGCTTGCCAATGCTATTGACAGCATTATAACAGTCAAAGAGGAATCAGACATTGACAGTCTCTTCTCTATAGGCGAAACAACTGCCCTTCTCGGAGAGGTCAAAGGTCTTGATGACTTCGAGTTAATCACCTTCTTGATTATACGATAATTTATATTGAGCTCGTCGAAATATGATTGACCTGAAGTTTCCTGTAAGTACAAAGGTTGGCAAGCCTGTACCAAAGAATGCTTTCTATAAGCATCTGGAAGTGAATGCTAAGATAAAGCAACACTTTGTGGATGATGTAGTTGGCATAAACTGGCTCTATAAATTTGCTCCATCTACCTTGAATGTGGAGGACGGTACGAAAGTTCATGAGATAGTAATCTTCTCGGCTGGACTTAAATCAAAGGATTGTCCAGATGATGTGTTTCTCTTCATTGATCAGAACATGCCTCGTCATGTGATATTCATTCTCGAATATGAGTCGAAATATAAAATTCTACTCAATTACAAAGAATGGAAGGATGAAAAAGCTGGTCAATTCAAGATAGTCAAAACCTTCTCAACAGAGTGGCTGACATCGGATCAGATAAATCTCTCCATCGAAGGACAGACGATGGATGCTATCTATGAAGTGATGGCAGGTCAAGTCTCTGGCTTTGGTACGACTAAAAGTGAAGACACCAAACGTCTGGTAGAGTTGGAGGCTTTAATAACAAAAGGGAAAAAGGACGTTGAAGCCCTTCAAAAGAAAATACGCAACGAGCGACAGCTGAACCGACAGATGGAACTGAATGGCGAAGCACGCTCCCTAAAAAAGCAAATTGCCCAGTGGCAAACAGAATTACAAGAATTGAAACAATAAAACTATATAACAATGGCAAAACCTGAAAGATTAGAATTGCAGTCAGCCGATGGAGTACAGCTCAATCTCGATGCTCTCTATCAGATTGCTCCTTCATGCTTCACAGAGGCAGAAGACCCAAAGACTGGAAAGATTAAGCGCATGGTGAACTTTGACATCTTGCGCCAGTTACTTGGTGATGATACCGTAGAAGATGCTCCTGAAGCATACGAGTTCAACTGGGTTGGCAAACAGGCTGCTCGTGCTGATGTATTGCGTCCTATCAATAAGACACTACGTCCAGTAAAGGAGGATAGTGTTGATTGGGATAACACTCAGAACCTCTATATTGAAGGTGACAACCTCGAAGTACTTAAACTCCTTCAGAAGTCCTATCTTGGAAAGGTGAAGATGATTTATATTGATCCACCTTATAATACAGGTAATGACTTCGTATATCATGATGACTTTGCGCAAAGCCAAGCTGAATATGATGAAGCATCAGGCGCCGTTGATGAATTAGGAAATAGATATTATAGAAATACCGATTCTAATGGTAAATATCATTCTGATTGGTGTTCGATGATTTATTCTCGTCTTATGATTGCAAGAACTTTGCTAACAGAAGACGGTGTGATATTTATTTCCATTGATGATAATGAGGCTGATAACCTTAGAAAAATTTGTGGAGAAATATTTGGCGAAACAAACTTCGTAACACAAATCGTATGGCAGAAAATACATAGCATTAAGAATGACGCTCGTTATTTTTCTGAAAATCACGAGTACGCTTTGATTTATGCTAAAGATAAAGACAAATATAAAGTAGGATTGCTTCCACGAACAGCAGAAATGAACGAAAGGTACAAAAACCCGGATAAAGATCCAAGAGGTCCTTGGCAGTCTGGTGACCTAGTTGCTAGTGGAGAACGTTCTAATGGACATTTCCTTGTTACTAGTCCTAAAACAGGTAAGACTTTCGATGTACCTCAAGGAAAGCATTGGGTTTATGCCAAAGATAACCTTCTTCGCATGGTTGAAGATAATCAAATCTGGTTTGGTGAAGATGGTAACTCTTTCCCTAGAAAGAAAAGATTCCTTTCTGATGTACAAGATGGAAGAACACCGAATACCATATGGCTTTGTGAAGAGGTTGGTCACAATCAAACAGCGACAAGAGAGGTTAAATTATTGTTTGATGATAACAAGTATTTTGATTTCCCTAAACCTGTTGATTACATAAAGCAGATGGTGAAAATTTCTTCTCAGAAGGACGATTACATTCTTGACTTCTTTTCTGGGTCTGCAACCACTGCACATGCAATCATGCAATTAAATTCAGAGGACGAGGGAAATAGAAAATATATATTGGTACAACTACCCGAAGAGACTCCTGAAGATAGCGAAGCGCGTAAAGCAGGTTATAATACAATACCTGAAATTGCAAAAGAACGCATTCGACGAGCAGGTAAGAAGATAAAAGAAGAGTCACCACTTACTACACAAAAACTTGACACTGGATTCCGTGTTTTCCGTGTTGACGATAGCAACTACGAGAATGTTGAACACACTCCAAAAGAATGGAATCAAGAACAACTCGACCTTTTCTTAAACAACATCAAGGCGGATCGTGATGAACTTGACTTGTTATTTGGCTGTATGCTTGATTGGGGTGTAAAACTTTCTTTGCCAATGACCTCAGAAGAGGTTGATGGCAAGATGATTTATACCGTTAATGAAGGTGACTTGGTCGCTTGCTTTGCTGAAGATGTTACAGAAAACGTAGTTAAGGCAATGGCCGACAAGATGCCTCTCCGTGTGATTTTCCGTGACAGCTGCTTCAGTGAAGACTCTGCCAAGATCAATATCTATGAGACCTTCAAGCAGTTGATGGATTGGAGCGATCAGGAAGTAGTTAAGAATATAAGAGTGATTTAAGCCATGCGAATAAGATATAAACATCAACGATTCCAGACAGAGGCAGCTCGCTCCATAGCCAATGCCTTCACTGGTCAGCCAAAAAGTGATGGTCAGAGTGACCATACGGTTGACCAAGGAAAGAACAAAGGTCTCTTTACTCTTGCTGGTTTCGGTAACAAGAACGTCGTTCTCGCTCGTGAAGCCATCTGTGAGAATGTACGCGCTATCCAGACCGAGCAGGGCTTGAAGCCTGTTGACTACCTTCAAGATATTCAGGGTGTCGGCATGGCTTTCACCATAGAAATGGAAACTGGTACAGGTAAGACTTACACCTATATCAAGACCATGTACGAACTGAACGAGAAGTACGGTTGGACTAAGTTCATCGTTGTAGTTCCAAGTATTGCTATCCGTGAAGGTGTGTTGAAGAGCTTTGAGAGTATGCAGGAGCATTTTGCCCAGGAGTACAATGGTAAGCGAATGCAGTACTTCATCTATAACTCAAAGCAGCTCAGTAAGATTGATGCCTTTGCCAGCGATGCAGGTATGCACGTCATGATCATCAACACCCAGGCTTTCAACTCTTCAATGAACGAAGAGAAAAGTAAGGGTGCAAGGGCAGATAAGGCAGCTCGAATCATCTTTGATAAGCGTGATGAATTTGGCAGCCGTCGTCCTATCGACGTGCTCAGCCAGTGTCATCCTATCATGATTATTGATGAGCCGCAGAGTGTACTCGGTGTAGATAAGGGCAATAAGACGCGTAAGGGTCTTGCGCTCTTCAAGCCTTTGTTTACCTTGCTGTACAGTGCTACTCACCGCAAGGATGACATCTATAACATGGTGTATCGTCTCGATGCCATTGATGCCTACAACCAGAAGCTTGTCAAGAAGATTGAGGTGAAGGGTATCAAGCAGATTGGCACTACAGCTACTAATGGTTATGTATATCTGGAAGAGATTATCATCAGCAAAGGCAATCCCCAGGCTCGGATCAGTTATGACACGAAGACTGCCGCTGGCACCAAGCAGATAAGTAAGGTGGTAGGTGAAGGCTATAATCTGTATGACCATAGTGGAGAACTGAACGAGTATAAGAATAACTTCATTGTTGAGCGTATTGACGGTCTCGAAGGTTATGTCCGCTTCACTAATGGCTTAGTGCTTCACGAAGGTGATGCTGTTGGTGCTGTCAATGAAGACTATCTGCGTCGTATTCAGATTCGTGAGACTATTCGCACCCATCTGGAACGCGAACGTCAGTTGTTCGGTCAAAAGATAAAAGTGCTTAGCCTCTTCTTTATTGATCATGTTGACAGTTATCGTCTGTATGAAGGAGAAGAGACCAAGGGTAAGTTTGCCAAGATGTTTGAAGAAGAGTATGCCAACGTACTCTCTGAGTTACAGCCTACATTCAGCGACGAAGCCTATCTGCGCTATCTTTCTGACCCTCGTAATGCTCCGACAAAGGTGCATCAGGGTTACTTCTCAATGGATAAGAAAGGCAAGGCTGTTGACTCTGGCAACAAAGAAGGTGAGAATGAGGAACGTGCCTTTGACCTGATTATGAAGGATAAGGAACGTCTGCTTTCATTGAATGAGCCAGTTCGCTTCATCTTCTCACATTCAGCACTAAAGGAAGGTTGGGATAACCCTAACGTGTTCCAGATTTGCACCTTGAAGAACTCTGACAACGAGACAAAGAAACGTCAGGAGGTTGGTCGTGGTATGCGTCTGTGCGTAAATCAGAATGGTGAACGTCAGGATGCAGATGTACTTGGCGAACACGTCTTTGATACCAATATCCTCACGGTCATTGCCAGTGAGAGCTACGATGACTTTGCAAAGAAGCTCCAGACAGAAATGGCTGAAGCCTGTGCAGAGCGTCCTATCATCATCACACCAACACTCTTTGAGGGAAAGACTTACACAAAGCCAGATGGTACAACTGGAAAGTTCGATCTCACTCAGGCTCGTGCCATTTACAATGCCCTTATCCGTCAAGACTATGTTGATGACGAAGGTGCATTGACTGCCGAATATCATGAGGCGAAGCGCAATGGTACACTTGACTTCGGTAAGGTCAATGACATGAAGGATGGAATCATTGCCGCCCTCAATACAGTCTTTGATCCTTCTTCGTTCAAGCCGGAAGATGGCCGTAAACCTAAAGCGGCTAAGTTCCAGAAGGACAACTTCGCCAAGAAGGAGTTCCAGGATCTTTGGAAGCGTATCAACAAGAGAACCTATTATCAAGTGAACTTTGATACAACAGACCTCGTCAAGAACTCTATCAAAGCTTTGGATGATAATCTGAAAGTAACTGAGATACGCATTGTTGTAGAAGGTGGCTCTCTTGATAGTGTCAAGGATAGAGAATCATTGGAAGCTGGTGTTGCCATGACTCAGGGCAAGAGTCGAACCATCCACGTAACTGAGGCTATCGGCAAGGGTGTGACATACGACCTTATCGGTAAACTGGTTACTGCAACAGGTTTGACTCGAAAGACTATTGTCGAAATCCTGAAGGGTATTCAGCCTACAACCTTCCATCTGTTCAATATGAATCCAGAAGAGTTCATCATCAAAGCAGGCTTGATTATCAATGACTGCAAGGCTCTTGCCGTTATTCAGTGTATCAGATATGAGAAACTGAATGATGAGTTCTCAACAGACATCTTCACCGAGAACATGCTTCGTGGTAAGTTGGGTATCAATGCCATTGAGTCAACAAAGTCGCTCTATGACCTTGTCGTACTCGATAGCATGGGTACAGAGAAGAAGTTCGCTGAATCTCTGGAGCATGAAGATGACGTAGTAGTTTATACCAAACTGCCAAACGGCTTCTATATCAATACTCCTATGGGCAAGTACAATCCAGACTGGGCTGTTGCCTTCAAAGAAGGAAGTGTGAAGCACGTCTATTTTGTAGCAGAATCAAAGGGTAATGACCTTCAAAACAGTCAACTCCGAGGCTCTGAGGAAAGCAAGATTGAATGTGCTCGTCGCCACTTCAAGGCTATCAGTGACAATGGTTATATCTATGATGTAGCAAAGGACTATAAATCGTTGTACGACATTGTAACTAAGTAGTTCATACTATTGAGTTTAGAACTACGTGTAAAAAAATGAAGTAAAACCATTTGACACGCTTGTACATTCTTGTTTGGGGATGTGCAAGTGTGTCAATTTACTAAAACAATTAGAATGAACTGTTATAATTTTGTCTTTCAAAAGTCTTATACTGGATTTTGGGAAATTGAAGGAATGGATAAATCTATAGCAGGAACGCTTTCCTTGCTTGATAACTCTATAGAAATCGATCTCTATTGTGAAGGCTCATTGGACATAAGAATTGATGGTGTCAAAATGATTCGAGGGAAAGCTTTTGAAAATAATCAAAAGAACGAACATTTATACTGTTTTATCTTAACCGGCTTTCATCTCAAAAAAGCGACTCGTTTCTTTCAAGGGATGTATCATACTGTTTTAGATGTTGAAAGTTTCTATATCTACCAAGAGGGCTTTAATACTAACGAAATATTAAGTGCATGCATAAGGACTCAAATACTGGATAACTGGGCATCAACATTGATAAAAAGAGGGTATAAAGATTCGGGTGAGAAACATCAAGTAAAGTTGGAATATGTTTCACCAGATAAACTAACTTTATATAAAGACCCGGAAACAGAGCTCTGTATTTATATTTATTTCGGATTGCAACAAGCCTACAGTGGGAATGATGTAAGCATTAGACCTAGATGTTTTCTGAATATTGATTTCGGCAAGACAATTAACATTCATGAAGCATTTAAGCTTATTGAAACCACAAAATTCTTTTTCTTCCTTATTTGGAATAACACTTTTCAACCCACATTCACAGAATTTAGAACATCCAAAGGAAATTTTATCTTGAAATTGAGTAACAAACATTCATATCAGTATTTTGAGGATGTTACAAATTCCACTTCATATACAGAAATTGAAGATTTTGATAAAAATGATAGTGACTCAGAAAAAAGAGACAGAGCTGATTTTTCTACACAGCAGTTGGAATATGCATTGTCTAAATGGTTTGAAATGTATAGCGATTATACAGATGCACTTGATACATATTTTGATACTATATCTAATAAATATATCATGCCATCAATACAAATCAAAAATTTTGTATCTACAATAGACGCATTATCAGAAAACTGTATTATTGAAGAGAACAAAGATGAAAAAGAAATAGAAAAAAGGAAATCTCTTGAAAAAATTCTCGAAAAAACGAGAGAGGTTTTGAAAGAATCAGAACTGAACCAAATAAGAAATGCTATTTGGGGGAAGAAAAAGAATAAAAAGCCCAAAATACCACTTGAACCAAGGTTTAATTGCTTATTAACATCTATTTCATCTTTGCTCCCTGATGAAATCAACGAAGAATTTGTAAAGAAAATAGTAAATACGCGAAATAACATTACGCATCCGAAAGAACAAAAGTTGCCTGCTTTCTCAGCAGTTGAGTACGATAATGCATCTTATTTACTGACTAAAGTTATTAGAGCATATCTTCTTAATACGCTATCTTTCAACTCAGAGATAATCAAAAAGATTATTACGTTTTAATAAAAGGCGCATCACCCACTATGGATGGTGCGCCAATTTTAATAGAGAGAGAAGTGGCAAGTATCACTTGCGACGCTTCTGATTCTTCTCGTGCTTGGTACGGATGAACTCATCCAGCTCATCAATCTGCTCACGGTTGAACTTCACATCCTCAAAAAGCAAGTCCACCTTGTTGAAGCGATTAACGGCAGCCGTGTCCTTCATCACGTATGACCAGTTTCTGACAGTGACATACTTGGCATGGTCAAGATGCAGACTCTTGTTATCAAGTGCCAGAACTACAATCAAGCAGAACTCCATCACCATCACAAAGAATGCGATGAGGAAACAGAATCTGCGGAAGTACTTCGACTGCCATAGATAAGCAAAGCCATACATTGGCCAATGCCAGAAGAGGTAAGCCAGACATGCCCACGAAGGGAATGGTGGCCGCTTAGGAGCCTTGACACCTTGCACGTCCTCAATCCTGCCGATAACCGTTTCAAGACGTTTGACAGTCTCGTTCTGGGTATCTGCAATCTCCTTAGACTTTGTCTGTTGCTTATCAATAGCACTCTCATGCTTCTTGTAGAGATTATATCCGGTCAGAATGTCGTTCATGAAACCAGTACACTTTACAAGAGCATTCTCAGGAGTGATGACATCGATGCCAGATTCTTCCTGTTTACGTCTGCTCTCTTCACGCGCCTTACGCTTCGCTTCTTCTCTGTTGTCAGATAAAGCATTGAACAGCGTCTCGAAGAGAAAACAGAAGTCATGTACGTCAATTTCTGTGAGCATACGATCAGAGAACTCGACCTCGATAGGCTGGCTCTCCGGCATATCAGCGGACTCAGTTCCTGGCTGACAGACAGGAACAATGACATCCGATTCATCGACCTGCTCAGAAGAATCAGCTGAAGGAACAGCTCCATTCTGTGTAGAGACAACAGAGGATGAAACATCCGTCATTTTGTCTTTCGCAGCCTGAACCTTCTCCTTGGTTATCGTTCTGGCAGGTTTGAGCTTGGGTTTTGTTATATTATTCGGCATAATCTAAATGTATTAACGATGGAACTTAGGTCTATTCCTTTTCTTCTTCTCGTCATCATCGTCGTCATCACCCCAGCCGCTGGAACTGCCACCACCGCCACCTCCTGAGGTCGGAACCACAGCAGGACCAACGGCAAGCTCGACGGCTGCAGCAGCAACATTGGAAGCAAGTTCGGCAGCCGCGTCGGTATCGAATAAGGCAGAATCGTTATTATCATCATAGATATTCACGCTACTGTCTTCGACAAACTCGTCTTCCTTGCCAAAGGAAACTTTCGGCAGACGGACATCGGAATCCATATCGTCAAACTTGACCTCATGAATCATTGGTTCATCAGGCAACCACTGGTCTTTAGGCAACAGAGCGTTGATGTTGTACAACTGCTGGTTCAACATGTAGAAAGTCAAACTGCGTCGGTCAACCTGATAACCACTCATTGAGACATTGCCTTTGGTGAAGACAACTCCCATGCCTTTGCCACCTTCACGAGGTGCGACCTTGACCTGAATGCCTTGCTCCTTCATACGATCGATGAAATCCTGCCATGTACGACTGCCAGGCAATGCTTTCTGTGCTGCATCAAAGATGGCATACTTGACAGCAGCCTTGCCTTTGAGTCGGTCACGGTTGACCTTCATCTTGCCATCGCTCCAGTGAAGACCGTAGTGTCGGGTCATCGCCTGACAAATGGCGATTGCCCTTTCTACATCACATCCGTCAGATATGGTCTTGCCGAAATCGTTGACTCGGTTATAGACAACATGCACATGGTCATGGTCGTGGTCATGGTGTCGGAAGATGACAAACTGTGTATCAGTGATGCCCATCTTCTTCATATACTCCATTGCCAGTTTACGCATGAATCCGTCAGTGCAACGATGTGCGTCTTCAGGAGGAAATGAAAGCGCAAAGTGTCCGACACAATTCTGCACCCTTGGGTTCATCATAGCCTGAATCTTGAAAGACTTTGCTATGGTATAGTTGCTCCGAAGATCAACTCCGCGAGAAGCGAGAATTGTTGTGTCCTTGTCCTTGATGTCGTTTGCATAATTGACGATTCCCCCGAAGGTAGAACCGTTACTTATCTTGGGCATCATATCCAGCGGTAGATTATGTCGAGTACTCCATGAAGCCTTGAACGCAAATCAAGCATGTCCTTTGCCACACTGCTGAAACCTGCCTTGTTGGCTTGGTATGCCAACTGGTTGAGATTTCCAGCCATGTTAGCAGCTGCCCTGAAGTCCTTGGCGAAGTCAGGATCTATAGGAGCCTTGACATAGCCGTTCATAGTCATCTGGTTCATGTACTCTGAGTCAGACATTCTGTTTTCATCAGCAGCGAGTTCGACGCATTTAGCCTCTTCAATAGTGAAGTAAGCCTTCTTGCATACGGTACGCTTCTGTTCCTCTGCTAAGGGTGGACGCCCTCCCTTATGTTTACGAGAAGAGTCAGGGGTTTGGGGGTCTTGGGTATTATTCATAATAGCCTCCTTCACATTTATGTGCCAGCATCTTGATGCTCCCGACCGAAGGGATGGTTGTTTTCTGGGCATAGAAAACATACACTTGCTCCCCAACCCCGTAAAACCCCTTTCCGCAAAGCGGTCGTTACGTCTGACGGACATCGTTTCAGCTCTGCTGGATCGTGTCAGATACAAGACTTAACGAAGGTAAAACCAAGGTTATAGCCGTAGGCATCGAAGATGTTTGCAATAGATGAATAGACAGGCTGCAGGACAGGTGGTGAGCCATCGGCAGAGCCATGGTCTTACGACCTCGACAAAGCCTCCAGAAACGGATTTTAAGCATGATAGCCGACTGTGGTCAGAGATACCTCGCTGACCTCTGTCTGCTGCGTAATGTCCGAGTAGAAGGATGGTCTCGAATCAATGCCTGGGCGACTCTTACTACATATAATATAGTATGTGTCGCTTTGGCATCCCTTCACCCTTGGGTGTGTCTATGCCGGAAAGCCTGGTTCACTGCTTGTGCCTTGAATGAGGATCAAGAGGTGAAACTGGTCATAAATCCAGCATTGACAAAAGGGAAAAGGGTAAGGCATGGTGTGTCTGCCAAAGGACATCACCATTCTGTTGTTCCTGCAAGGCTCTGAGGATAGGCTATGACAGCGTACAACTGCTGACCATGCCCATCATCAGAGATACCTGTCAGCCCTGCACTTCCTTTCCAAGCGTATCTGCCAACTTGTTCTCCTGAGCAGCAAGATTCGGCAGACGCTTCTTCTTGTCCTTCATGAGCGCATGGAGTTCCGATAAGGCATACGTCTTACGCTTTCCCCAGCGTGAAGGAATCAGATAGCCATTCTTCTCCCAAGTCCACAAGGTGGTCTTGCAGACATGGAATTTAGCAATGACCTCGTCAGTCGTTAAATAGGTCTCATCCTTTGGAGCCATTGCCAATTCGGCATCTCGCATAGCGATAGTCTTCTCGATAATGGTCTCTGCGAACTGGACAAGATCCTCGCCAGTGACCGTGAAATTCATGCGACCACCAGCCTGAATCATTGAGTATAAATCCATTATTCAGTCTTCATTTGGTTAGTATTAACCGGCACTTGCTGAGTGCCAGCGTTATCAACACCAGAGAAGAGGTCTTCCTGCATGTAACCGCCACGTCTGGCAGTACCAGCATTGCCTTCTTCTCGCTTATCACCATCATTCTGACTGCCAGCCTTTGCTTCCTTGGTTGCAGCACCCTCGGTTGCATTAGCCACATTCTGAGTGACAGGTGAGCCTTCCTTGTTCTGCCCCTTATCTTCGCTTGCTCCATCAGGCGAAGGTGTTGGGTCGGCAGATACCTTGTCATCAGCCTTTGGAGCATAGGCTGAGATACGGTCTGCCAGATAAGGGAATGAAAGAACCATGAACTTCTTGTGCATGTCAATCGTGAGAACATCACGTTCGGCAAGTCCATTGAGGAAGTCACGAACCTTGTCCCTGTGCCAATCCCACACTCGTGCGAGTTCGGAAACCGACGTTACCAGTTGACCTGGGGTAACGACCAGTGGAGTACCCTCCTTGGTCATTGCACCTGTAGGCTGCTGGCAGGTCTTGTTGAGAAGGTCGCGGAAAGCATCGACTCTCAACACCTCTTTCTTGTGAACTGGACAGAGGTAATCCAGTAGGTCAAGACTCACTGCATGAGTGAGGAAGACCTCATGAGTAAAATGCTTCTGTGACATAGTAAGTATATCAGTGATAAAAGCGGTTGATTCTCTCGGTACCTGATGACCAAACTGTTGGTCAGGAGGTGGGGGTATTCATTGAATATGCTTCTTCTTTGATATGCAGTATTAAAAGGTTTGACATGTGTCCTGTCGGCAGATGCGGTATAGGGACATCTGCCAGACAGAACGTTAGTACATCAGAGCAAGTGTTGCAGAGCAGGTGTGTCAGTTGATCATGTCAACGAGTTCACGCTTCATGTCATCATCGATGGTGCGGTATCTGGCGAAAGCCTTGGAGCCTTCGACATGACCTGACATCGAGCCAATAAGGTCTGGATCCTTGACCTTCTTGTACATGTTGCCGATAAAGGTGCGTCGAGCCATGTGGCTGCTTGCAATCTCATTGAGTGGTCTCTTCACCTCGGTGCGAGTCTTCGGGTCGAGTACCGAAACGATGCGAGTCACATCTGCCATAGTACAGAGTTTCTTGATGTCATCGTTGTACTCCCAATCCTCGAAATAAGGGAGTAGTGTAGTCTTGCGCCAACTGTACCTGTCAAGGATTTCACGAGCCTTCTGGTTCAGCGGAACTCTCACAAGTCTGCCTGAGCTCTCGGCAGTCTTATGTGGGATGTACTCCAAAGCACCATTGACGATGTTATCCTTGGTGAATCTGCCAATATCACCCATACGGCAACCAACACAGCACTGGAAGATGAAGATGTCACGATGGAACTTCAACTGGTTCTTCTCGGCAGACAAATCAAGGTTCCAGATTCTGTCTCTTTCTTCAAGAGTCAGATACCATGGAGTGCCATAGGTCGGAGCCTTCAACTCGAAGCGGCTGAACGGCTTTGTCGTTGGAATGCCGTTGAAGTCAACCCACTTCATGACAGTACGAAGGCGGTGAAGAATGTCATACGCACCATTCTCAGACATTTCTGCCCTTGGCTTCTGCCACTCCTTCAGGTCTTCAAAGATCTCGGGATGGTCTTGGAAGATAATATACTCGTCAAGAAGGTACTCCTTGAAAAGATAAAGGTCTTCCTCGGTAATGGCTTCAGCATACATGACATAGCCTTTGCGACGCTTGACATTCTGCATGTAAAGCTCGAAGTGCTTAATCTTCTTGATGATGGTATGCGAGGTATAGATGGTACAGTTAGCCACCTTACGATGGTTATAGTACTCTGTAATCTGATTGGTCAGTCGGGTATCGATACCATCCTCAGAGTAAATCATGTTGGGATGGTGATACAACTGAATGAGGTGCTTCAACCACTTACCATCAACACCCTTGTGATACTTGTCATTGATAAGGTCGGTGATTTCCCTGACCTTGCGGTCGAGTTCACGCTTGACTGCATCAGAGACAGTGTTCACACGGAGCTTGTAGCCTTGGCGGTCATCACTCCAGTGATTGGCATTGATGGAGAGTTCGCTGGCAACCTTGATGTCGAGTTTGCCATCACGAATACGGAAGAATATGGTGCTCTTGTCAGTAGTGTTGTTCTTGGCAACCTGCTTCTGACGGATAAATGCTGTAACTTTCATCTTGCTTGTCTTTAGATGGTTAGTTGATTATGATTACTCAATACCTTCAAGTGCATCCCACTTGCAATCGTCATCAATGTGGCGATAGCGACGGAAGGACTTGGAACCTGGCATGTGACCTGTCATTGAGCAGATCAATTCTGGGTCTTTCACTTTCTTGTAGATGTTGGCAATGAAGGTCTTTCTTGCCGTATGGCTTGTAGCAACCATGTACAATGGGTATCGTGTAAACTCCTTTGTATCTGGGTCTCTGGCTGTAACCATGCGGTCAATCTCACAGAGAAGAAGCAACATCTTGATGCCATAAGCATACATGTTCTTGTTGCGATATGGGAAAAGGCGACCACTGCGCTTGTCCATATTGCGCTCGATAATCTCTTTTGCCTTATCATTGAGAGGAACACGGCAGAAGGAAGAAGGTGCTCCTTCGACTGCATTCTCACGAGTCTTCTGAGGAAGATACTCGATGAAGCCATCCTCTGTGATGTTGCGAGTAGTGAAGGCATAAAGGTCTGACACTCGGCAACCAACCAGACACTGGAACATGAACATGTCTCGGTAAAGAGAGAGGCCGGGATGCTTGGTAAGGTCAGTATAATAGACCTTGTCACGCTCTTCAAGAGTGAGATAGATAGGGTCAGCATAGACATCAGGCTTGATTGTCAGCTTCTTGTACTCCATGTTGGAACTATAGCCGTTCTTGGTCATCCAGTTCATGAAGGCACGGAAATGACTTCTGACGGTCTGCATATAGTTGTTGGTGTACTTGATAGGTGGCTTCTTGTCAATGTGGAACTGACGATACCAGTCATAATGCTCATCATAGTAGATGTACTCGTTCTCGACATACTCATAGAAGTCGTAGAGATCATCTATTGTGAAGGTGTCGGGATAGAGATTGAAGTCTTTCTGACCTTCAAACTCTCGCTTGAACAACTCATAGCGACGTAGTTTCTTGATGGTGGAAAGGTTGCAAGCCTTTCTTCCATGGCTGACATCACAATGCTCAACGTACTTCATGAACCAATCAGGAACTGTGCCTTTGTCAAGGTTTTCAAGTGAAGTGTCCTTCTCGTTGTCCTCGCAAGGCAGAGGTGAGAATGGTTTAGGCTGTTCTGCAACTGGGTGAAGGTAGCCATTGATGGTTTCCTTCAGCCACTTGCCATCACGCATCGGTGTGAAGTCTGCTTCGATAAGTCGGAAGATGTCTTGCAACTTATCATTGAATGCCTTTGTACCGCCTTTGCCCAACTTGGTGGTGCGTCTGTAACCTGGTACTGACTCATCCCAAAGCGTTGGGTCTGCCATGAGGTCGGTGCGTACCTTCAAGTCGTTATTGCCCTCTCGTACTCGGAAGATTACCTGTCTGAGGTTCTGGTCTTCGCCCTTCTTAGGGGCATTATGTAGTGAAACTGAGATTTTCATTGTGTACTCCTTTTTTTTATATGTATTGCGATTGTAGGAGTCCGGCTATCCTTGAAATGCGTAGGCAAAGGTAAGGATTTTCGGACGGACAAACCTTGTTAATTGTTGACTTTCAGTCTTTTATTAAATCTATTTAGTTACCCACGAAATAATTAGACTTTCTAATTAGACCTCATGGTGGGTTTGCGTTCATTTGCACATACCAAACTGAGACAGGATTATTGAGTTCAATCCGGTTAGGGTACGTAGATTTGTGGGAAACTCTGGGAAACAAAATCGGTAGTTCCCGACCGAAGTTCCCAACCATCCCGAAGTCATCCCTTTTCGGATGTTTTCCGTTATTTTCCTTTGTTTTACCCATATCGCTGATTTTAAGTTGTTTACATTCAGTTTCAGCCAGTATATGAGTTTAACAGAAATCGCTCGATTTGTTCTTCTTCTACCTCGGAACGGATTCACTACATTAATCCAGCCTTTCCATTCTTTGCCTTTATACCAGAACTTGGTCGGCAGATTAACAGAATATTCGTTTTCCATGAGTTTTGTTTCCTGCATGAAGGATTCATTCTCCCGGTTGAAAACGTCTTCCAACAAGTTGTTCTTCAACAGACGGCTTATCCATAAACCGGATGCCAACAGGCAGAAGAAACCGCCGGTCAGTGTTGTTGTATAAAGTACCGCACACACACCGGATGATGCGTTGATGGAGAGTAGCCACCAGTTCAGGAAAAAGAGTATGGTGCCCGCTATGGCCGCAATGAAAATCTGCCTTCATGTGATTTCATGTTTCTTTACTCCCTTGTTGCCCATACAGGATAGACCGAGGAAAAGGACACAAAACAGTTTTGTGTAAAGCAAAGATGAAAACAGTCCGGTGGTGCGTTGGAAGTTGGATAGTATTTTATCCACTATGCCAAGCGTTCAGCCCATTTCGTGGATCCAACCGTAACAAAACCAATAAATGTGTATCGCCAAAAATAGAAAACTAATGGCGCGCATAAAGTCTGTGACTTTGGCAAGACCTCTTAAATCATCTTCATTCTGCATAATTGTAACTATTAAAATTAAACTTCTTTTGCCGTACCTTATTATACTATAACCTGCGCCTGCGCTTCTTCTTTTTCCTGCGCCCATAACGGAAAGCCGGATCAATGTACTCGTGCGTATGGTCGTCTTCCATGAGTATGGAGAAAATATCAACGGCACCGAGTGCGGATGTATCAATCAGACTTTCTGATAATTCACTCTGATGATGGCTTCGATTTTTCTGTTGCCGGTATTCTGTCCCTTCCTGCCTTTCTTCCGCTTTCGTTTCCCTTTCCTGCCTAAACGATTCCTGCTCCGGTTGCGGTATCAGTCTTTCACGGTCTGCATTCGGATTGTTGAACAATTCATTGAACACATTGGCTGAAAAGGCTTTGCCCAGACGAGAGCCGTTGAACACTGTCCGGGTGGTATGGTCTATGAAGGTGATACCATACAGACGTCCTTCGGGATTGATACGGTAAACCACTTCTATATCCGCCTCTTTCAGCCTTCGGATAAAATCTTCTTTCGTGCCGATGTCCTGCATGGCTTTAATGATTTCCTGTCTTGTCCTTTCTGCAAGTTTGTCCTTCTTCATCTTTTCAGTAGAAGCGGTAAACTTCTTTTGCAGTGCTTCATAGCCCAATACTTTTCCGAACTTACTGGATTTGAAAGGCGTGCCTACCTGTTGTCCGTCATCATCCAAAGCTCCGTACATGATGCCGTGGTATTCCTTTCCGTCCACGCTTCTCCTGACTTCATAAACAGTGACGTTATACAAATTCAGAAGGGTGTTATATTCGGCAAGTGAATGGCAGTTGTAGCATTCCAGTAATGTACGGGCGGTATGCTTTACCTGCGCTTTCACGTTGCCTTTCGGATAATCCACTTTTTGCAGACTTACCAGTTCCCGCTCGCCATGTTCTCCGAGTGTGGGATGAAGGCCGTACTTCACTTCCATTTCACGACAGATGTTCTGTGTCCGGATGGCTTCTCGATTATGGTCTATCTTTTCTCCGGTTTCATCAATGCGTACCGAAACGATGTGCATGTGTTTGCGGTCGATGTCTTCGTGCAGCCAAACTATATAGGGCTGGTTCCCGTAACCGAACTTTTCCATAAACTCCTGCGCCAGTATGGTCATCTGCTCTTCCGAAAGAATGTCTTTCGGGGAAGGATTCAATGAGATGTGGATAACCGGTTTCTTGACGTGTGAATTGAGTGCGATGTAAGGTTCAAAAGCCTGCACGCAGTTTTCAATCGGAACATTCCCCGAAGTGTCAGCCGCAATTTTCGGATGTCACAATACCTTTGCCGTACCGTCATCCACCTTTATCTTATTGTAGGCAATCACTCCGTAGAACGAACTGCCCGATGTGATATTCGGTACCATGACGTTATTCCTTTTTGGTGAGATACTCCTTTTCGTACCGCTTTGTCAGTTCGATAACCTGCTTGCATACTTCTTCCAGTTTACGGGTTTCTTCGGCAAGTTTGTAGAGAAACGCAAGCGATTTCTTCTCCCCGTAAATGGTATGGATGGTCTTTACACATTGGTTGTAGTTGTTTCCTATTCTTCGGAACTGTTGATAGAAAGCGGTGAGCTGGGCGTAATATTCCTGCGCTTCCTTATCAATTTTCACTACCTTAAACTCTCAACCGAAGATACGGGCAAAGATAAATTCGGCTTTGTTTTTCATGCCCGACTGTTCAAACATGGAGATAAACTTTTCGTTCTCTCCGTCGTTGAGACAGAGATAATAGCGGTGCGTGCGCGGGTCTGCCAGCACCTTGCGCCCTGCGGCGCCACGGATTCTTGTTTCATCTTTCATAACATGAATAATTTAGGAAGTTCGACTTAGGAGAACTGACACCCCCGAAAGAACTTTCGGGGCGAGACTTTCATCGGGTGGAAATATTTTCAACCGCTGAAAGTACACCTCGCTATATGCTGACGCATATTAAAATCCGGCTGGGCCGGATTAAAGGTCTGAAGGGTTTGTTTTACGTTCTCTTTTCGAGAACGGACTGCGCTCTCCCGGCGACAAAGGTAGATAGTTTTTTCTGTCCGTGCATCATGGCGTATCACGCCAACACCCGCCAATGAATGACTTTGGAACCGGGGGTACTTCATGGATGCTCTTTTTGAGGTTTATTTGTAGCCGGATAGTTATTTAGCCACTTATCCGGATAGATAAAAAGATGGTTATCAGGATAACTATGCGGACAGTTTTCTATCCGAATGGCTTTTTGTCAAAATAGCCATTTGATTAAGTAAGTTTTCAGATAAGCGTTCATAAGGTTATCTATCCGTCTATATGTCTATAGATATATAAAGATGTATAGACAAGCAAGTGGATATTCGGATAAATGGACAGGTAAATAGACTATTAGCTAAATACTTAGATAAACAACCGGATAGCTATGTGGCTACATAGCTGAATAGATAAATAGCTATATAATTGGATAGCTATGTAAGTATGTAGCTAAATAGACAAATAGCTACATAGCTATAAAGCTAAACTGATAATAAAATGAATGAACGGATAAGTGGATAGGCGTCTATCTGCTAAACTATCAATAAATCAAATTATTCACTTAAATTAGGTAACAATGGAAAAGAGAAAGAAAACATTATTCGTTTCGTTCGCTACCCAGAAAGGCGGCGTGGGTAAATCAACGTTCACCATTTATGCGGCATCGTGACTGCATTATGTGAAAGGACTGAATGTAGCTGTGGTGGATTGTGACTATCCGCAGCACTCAATCATCAAACAGAAAAAACGGGATATGGAAGTGGTAAAGACTGTTCCTGTTTATCAGAGTCTGCTTGTTGAACAGTCGGAACGGCTGGACAAGAGGGCTTATCCGGTTATCGGCAGTAACCCGGCAGACTGCATGGCGGACTGAAGGGCATTTGAAGGGAAAACGGATACGCATTATGATGTGGTGCTGTTTGACCTGCCCGGAACAATGGGTAGCGACGGGGTTATCGCCGCAATCAGTGCGCTTGATTATCTGTTCGTACCGATAAAGGCAGACCGTCTTGTGCTGGAAAGCACACTGAACTTTGCTACTACCATCAATGACCGCCTGATAAAGACCGGCTTGTCTTCTCTGAAAAGGCTGTGTCTGTTCTGGAACATGGTGGATCGAAGGGAACGCACGACATTGTATAACATCTACCAGCAGGGGTTCTCCCTGTTAGGGTTGGATTGCCTCCAAACACGTATTCCTGTGCGCAGTAACTTCACTAAAGACTTGTCTTCCACGGGCGGCCCCGTTTACCGAAGTACGCTGTTCGCTCCCGATGCGGCATTCACCAGAGAGTGCGGCTTTGATATGTTCATGGATGAAGTCATGGGAATACTTAAAAATGAATAGTCATGGTAAAGAAAACAAGCGGACAGAATCCGGTGGACGAAGCGTATCTGCGCAGTCTGATGGCAGGTGTTCCATCGGAACCACCTTCATCTCCAGCCCTTTCCATTACCGGAGAGAGCGGCGAAAATAGAGCAACCGCTTTATCCGATGAAAAAGGAAAAGCGGATAACAATGTGAATGAAACAGAAAGGAATATTTCCGGTGCGGATGATACCGGCTATCCGGAAGCGGAAACGGAAAAACCGTCGCCGAAAACAATACGCATGGCACTGGCTGACTTTATCCGTAAATTTCTTATCCCTTATAAGTGCGAAGGGCGGCAAGGAGTGTATATAGACAAGGAACTGCACCAGAAAATATCCGTTATTGTAGGGATTGCCGGTAAACGGCAGTTGACGGTAGGCAACTATATAGATAATGTATTGAAGGAGCATTTCGAGAAACATGTGGATGAGGTAAAGGCTTATCTCCAAAAGAGTTATAACAAAATATTTTAGGTTATGGATATACAATCAGGTTACTATGAAACCGGAATAGTTCTGTTCTGGCTGCTGTTCGCTTATCTGTTCATGGACAAGTTCCTGTTCAGAGGCGGACTCGGCGAGATATGTTTCGGGAAGATGCGCCGCCGGATGGCAAAAGGTCTGCGGAGCATTGCCGGATGGTTCGATCCGACAAAAGAAGAACCGAAGAAAGGACGAAGGCGCATGAAAGGGAAAACGGAAAAGAAAGAGGCTAAGGTAGTGCCGGAGTCTGAAAAGAGGAATGTCCCGACCGTAAAAATGGAAGAGAAAGACAAAGAAAAGGTTGATGTTAAGAAAAAGACAGAGGTCAAAGCCACTGAAAAAATAGTGGAAAAATTACCTGAAACGGACAGTCTTGTCATCACAAAAAGCTATGGTACACGCCAACAGCCGCCAATAAACGCCACCGGTTTCGGGGCTATTGCTGGTAAGGAAAATGCCTCTACTTTTGCTGACAGAAACGAGGAAACAGTGCTACAGAAGGCAGTACAAGTGCCGCCTGAGCGCATCCCGGATTTGTTCCGGGACAAGCGTGTGGAAGAGTGGCGGGCTTCTGAGGCCGACAGTTCCGGCAGACGTGAGGATGATGAGGGACAAAGGGTAAATGATGATGCACAAACCGGAAACGGTGACGACGTGGATACGGACGAACTGAACGAGGAACTGGAAGATTTGAACTGTGCCCGTGAAGATTATCCGGGCGGTGCAGCCGGCATAGGGCCGGAAGAGATTGACCTTATTATCGACCTCTGCAACGGCAAGGATATTCCGACAGACAAACGATTGTCCCTTTTAAGGGCGATCCACCATATCAAGGATACGCAGATTGAACGCTCGATACTGGAAAGTATCAATGGCAACGACAACCGTATCAGTAAATTTCTGGATGAAGCCGAGCAGATGAGTGAGGCTGTTCCGGGCAGTGACTAACCGATTAAAAAAGGAGGTAACGATGACAAGAAGTTATTTTGATACGGGTTGATGCCCTGTATCACTGTAAGGAGAGAGATTCGGTAGAAAACCAACAACAAAACGTATCATCCATGCTTATGACGTATTTCGATTCAAGTTGACGAACGGCGGTTTCCCCTTATGACGGGAAACGTATTAACACCCAAAGAGACAATCATTCCATTAACTTATCCATAAAACGAGGACGGTAATGACAAGAGGCTATTACGATTCGGGATGATTTGTATCCCATTTTTACGAGAGAAATAACACTTATGTTTCACCACCAAATCAAGTGACAATGCGAATAGCATATTATGACTCCGGCTGATTTCCAATCGGAACTTACCCCCTGAATCAGTAAACCATAAACGGCTGCGGACTGCCTTATGGGGATAGTCCGTGGCTTTTTTAATCACTTAAAAATCACAGTATTTAATGAAAAAGAAAAGATTGATTATGATGCTTGCCGCTGTTGCAGCAGCAAGTGCGGCGATGGCCCAGGGAAACGGGCAGGCAGGTATCACCGAAGCGACACAACTCGTGACCGGATATTTCGATCCCGGCACAAAACTGATTTATGCAATCGGTGCTGTAATCGGCCTCGTCGGTGGAATTAAGGTATATCAGAAGTTCAGTTCGGGTGACCCCGACACGAGTAAAACTGCCAGTTCGTGGTTCGGAGCCTGTATCTTTCTGATAGTCGCCGCCACCATTCTGAGGTCGTTCTTCCTCTAAAAACATAAAAAAGACAATAACTTATGGCTGATTTTGAAATAAATAAAGGGGTGGGCCGTGAAGTTGAGTTCAAGGGACTCCGGGCACAATACCTGTTTATTTTCGCTGCCGGCCTGCTTGCCGTATTCGTGATGTTCGTCATCATGTATATGGCGGACGTCGGACAGTGAATCTGCATCGGTTTCGGGGTATCGGCGGCCACAGTACTGGTATGGCTGACCTTTACGCTGAACCGCAAATACGGCAGCCACGGGCTGATGAAGCTGTTCGCGGCCCGGCAGCATCCCCGGAGAATCCTCTCACGAAAACGTATCACACGTCTGATGAACAAACAACAATCGTAAATTATATGAGAAGTATATTAAAAGCATCCACACTGGAAAGCAAGTTTCCCATCATGGCGGTGGAACACGGTTGCATCGTCAGCAAGGACGCTGACATCACGGTGGCTTTCCGGGTCACACTGCCGGAAGTGTTTTCGGTATCGTCCACAGAATATGAGGCGATGCACGCCACATGAAGCAAGGCGATCAAGGTGTTGCCGAACTATTCAATCCTGCACAAACAGGATATTTTCATCACGGAGAAATACGAGCCGGACATCCGCCGGGACGAACTCAGCTTTCTCTCCCGCAGTTTTGAACGCCACTTCAACGAACGTCCCTACCTGCACCACACCTGCTACCTGTTCCTCACCAAGACCACCAAAGAGCGTTCCCGGCAACAAAGCAACTGGAACACGCTCTGCCGTGGTTTTCTGGTTCCGAAGGAGATAAGGGACAAGGAAACGGTGGAGCGTTTCATGGAAGCGGTGGGACAGTTTGAAAGTATCGTTAACGACAGCGGACTTATCAGGCTGAAACGGCTGACCACGGAAGAGATTACGGGAACGGAAAACGAACCGGGTGTTATCGAACGGTACCTTACGCTCTCGGCAGACGGAACGACCATGTTGCAGGACATGCAATTGAATCCGGACGAAATGCGTATCGGTGACAAGCGGCTCTGCCTGCATACACTTTCCGACCTCGATGACCTTCCGGGTAAAGTTAAGACGGACGAGCGGTACGAACGCCTCTCGACAGACCGCTCGGACTGCCGCCTGAGTTATGCCGCACCCGTAGGCGTGATGCTGCCCTGCGACCATATCTACAACCAGTGGATATTCATAGATGACAGCAACGAAAACCTTTCCCGTTTCGAGAAGGCGGCAAAGAACATGCAGTCGCTTTCCCGGTACAGCCGCAGCAACCAGATCAATAAGGAGTGGCTGGACGAATACCTGAATGAAGCGCATACCAATGGATTGCAGTCGGTGCGCTGCCATTGCAACATCATCGCATGGGCGGAAAACGGGGACGAACTCCGCAGGGTGAAGAACGATGTGGGAAGCGCACTGGCATTGATGGAATGTACTCCGCACCATAACACGACCGACCTTCCGGCTCTCTATTGGGCAGGCATACCGGGAAATGAAGCGGACTTTCCGGCCGAAGAGACGTTCTACACGTTTACCGGGCAGGCGCTCTGTTTCTTCACGGCTGAAACCTGTTACCGGAACTCGCTCTCTCCCTTCGGCATCCGCATGGTGGACAGGCTGACGGGAAAGCCCGTCTTCCTCGACATATCGGATTTACCCATGAAAAAAGGGGTGGTGACCAACAGAAACAAGTTCATACTCGGCCCCAGCGGCAGCGGGAAGAGTTTCTTTACCAACCATCTTGTGAGACAGTACTGGGAACAAGGGACGCATATCCTGCTGGTGGACACCGGAAATTCATATAAGGGACTCTGTGACCTGATACATCAGAAGACCGGAGGGGATGACGGGATTTATTTTACATACAAGGAAAATGATCCGATTTCTTTCAATCCGTTTTTCACCGAGGATTACCAGTATGACATCGAGAAGCGGGACAGCATCAAGACACTGATACTCACCCTTTGGAAAAGGGAGGACGAACCGCCCCGACGTTCGGAAGAGGTGGCGCTCTCGAACGCAGTCAGCCTGTATATCGAAAAGATAAAGAAGAACCGGAAGATAAAGCCGAACTTCAACTCGTTCTATGACTTTGTAAGGAAGGACTACCGCAAAGTGCTGGCGAACAAGAACGTGCGGGAGAAGGACTTTGATGTGGACGGTTTTCTGAACGTGCTGGAACCTTATTATAAGAACGGTGAATACGGGTATCTGCTGAACTCGGACAAGGAACTGGATTTACTGAACAAACGGTTTATCGTATTCGAGTTGGATGTTGTGAAAGATAATCCTATTCTCTTTCCGGTTGTCACCATCATTATCATGGAGACGTTCATTAATAAAATGAGACGTTTGCAGGGTATCCGCAAGATGATACTGATTGAGGAAGCATGAAAGGCAATCGCCAAGGAAGGTATGGCATCCTACATAAAGTATCTCTTTAAAACGGTTAGAAAGTTTTACGGAGAGGCGGTTGTAGTTACACAAGAGGTCGATGATATTATCTCTTCCCCCGTTGTGAAAGAGACGATTATCAACAACAGCGATTGCAAAATACTGCTCGACCAGCGGAAGTATCAGAACAAGTTCGACCAGATACAGAATCTGCTCGGCCTGACGGACAAGGAACGCAGCCAGATACTTTCGATCAATCTTGCCAATGCGGCGAACCGCCTTTATAAAGAGGTCTGGATAGGGCTTGGCGGCACGCAGAGCGCGGTATATGCGACAGAAGTTTCGGGCGAAGAATATTTGGTGCGCCCGTAAAGGGAATTTGACGAATGTCGCTTTGGCAAGCGACTGGGCAAGTGTTTAAAATGCCCATTAACAACCGCTAACCGGAGGGGAAAACCCCATAAGGGAACATAGCACGTTGGTAAAGCCATAAGTCAGCCAACTGTCCGGCTGTGACCGAATGGCAAGTTAAAATGATAGATATGAGGATAAAGCCTGTATTGGTTGAACGATAGTCCGAGCAGTCGTATCCTTGGGCAATGACGGAAGACAGTTGAATAATTCTTCGGAATTATGCCGTCATGTTGCGGTACTACACTGATGACAGATAGCAGGAGTAGCATAAACTTACCGCAAGGCAACTACCATAAGTAGTAAAGGACGAAAGTCGTATCCGACAATCTATCAAGCCAAATAGTCGTCAAATTTCTAAATGGGGATTGCCTAAACCGGAAAGCCAGTTGTAGGGCTATGGGGTCTGCCCCTGAATATCCGGCATGGCAACGGAGCTTCCATAGTAGTCTGAGCAGGGTAACGCCCTGTACATGGCGAAGGGGAGCAGCTAATTAAGTTTAACAATTTAAAGGAAGATGTGAGAGACATGAGAAATCCAGAAAATGTGTTGAACAGTCTGAGTAAACACAGCGGTAACTTGAACTATAAGTTTGAGCGGCTGTATAGAGTGCTGTTTAACGAGGAAATGTTTTATGTAGCCTATCAGAATATTTATAGCAAGACAGGCAATATGACGGCAGGAGCCGATGGTAAAACCATTGACGGAATGAGCATTGACCGAGTTGAACAACTGATTGGTAGTCTTAAAAATGAGACTTATCAGCCTAACCCGTCCAAAAGGACGTACATACCTAAGAAAAACGGGAAAAAACGTCCGCTTGGCATACCCTCTTTTGATGATAAGCTGGTACAGGAAGTAGTTAGAATGACACTTGAAGCAATCTATGAAGGCAGTTTTGAACATACTTCACATGGGTTCCGTCCCAAACGAAGTTGTCATACTGCTCTTATAGATATACAAAAGACATTCACTGCCGTGAAATGGTTTATTGAAGGCGATATTAAAGGATTCTTTGACAATATCAATCATGACGTACTGATTAATATTCTTCGGGAACGTATCGCTGACGAGAGATTTTTGCGGCTTATCAGAAAATTCCTGAATGCCGGATATGTTGAAGACTGGGTATTTCATAGAACGTACAGTGGAACTCCGCAAGGCGGGATTATCAGCCCAATACTGGCTAACATCTACCTTGACAAGTTCGACAAGTACATCAAGGAATACATCAATCGGTTTAATAAGGGGGTAACAAGAAAAGGCGACGCTCGATACAAGCTCTACGAACAGAGAAGATACCGACTGGCAAAGAAACTAAAGAATGAGAAAGATGTAAAGGTAAGGGAACAGATGACCGCTGAAATTAAGCGGCTACGAGACGAACGGAACAACTATCCGGCACGTAATGAAATGGACAGCAGTATCAAACGGTTAAAATACGTGAGATACGCAGATGATTTTCTGATTGGAATTACCGGTAGTCTTGAAGACTGCAAAACAGTAAAAGAGGACATTAAGAATTATTTGAATGAAGCTCTTAAACTGGAACTGTCAGACGAAAAGACACTGATAACCAATGCGCAAAAACCAGCGAAATTTCTCGGATATGACGTATTTATCCGCAGGTGTAATGATTTACGTAAGGATAAGTTCGGTAGAACGGTCAGGACGCTCGGACACAAGCCTGTATTGTACCTGAATTTTGAAACGATGCGGAAGAAACTCTTTGATTATAAAGCCGCAAGAATAGCGGTCGTCAATGGCAAAGAGGTTTGGAAATCCATCGTCAGAACGTACATGCTGAACTTGGATGACTTGGAAATGGTCAGTCAGTTCAATGCCGAAATCCGAGGGTTCTATAATTACTACTCAATAGCCAATAATAGCTACGTTATCAATTCTTTCTATCACATTATGTCATACAGCATGTATAAGGTATTTGCGAGCAAATACAAATCATCTGTAAAGAAAATACTTCTGAAATATAAAAAGAACAAGGTTTTCCAAGTGGCATATGAAAATAGCAAGGGTAAGACACTTTACCAAGCATTCTATCATGATGGTTTCAAACGCAAAAAGGTTGCAGGCAATATTTACTGTGACGCTATTCCACGGACAGTTTCCATAACAGGTGGACGTAACAGCCTTATGGAAAGGTTGAAACTCCAAGTCTGCGAACTATGCGGTGCTACCGATAAACTCGAAATGCATCACGTTCGCAAACTTAAAGATCTGAAAGGGAAATCCGATTGGGAAAAGAAGATGATAGCCCGAAGACGAAAAACTTTGGCTGTCTGCTCAAAGTGTCATGCAAAGATAGACCCTGACCGAAGAATCAGACTGAATTAATTAGTGGAGAGCCGGATACAGGGAGACTTGTAAGTCCGGTTCGGAGGCGAGTACTCGGAAACCTACCACGGAAACGTGGCAAGGCGCCGGATGCTTAGCCTACTGCTACACCACCGAAGAAACTGAGAAACTGGAACTTACCCGCCTTACGGAAAAGCTGGGCGGAAACATCGAGTTAGCTATCAAACAACTTGCCGAAAGCAAGCGGCAGGAAAATAAGTAACCATTTTAATCCATAGATAACAATGAGTAAGAAAGATTTATTAAGCCAATGCAGGGAAGCACTCGGAGATGCGACCCTGACCAATCTGGATCTGCTGAACCTGATCGGGAAAATGAAGAAGGAACTGGAACACGACCGCATCTGCGGTCACTGAATGAACAAGGAAGGCGGCTCCACGCTGACAATCCGTAAATCCAACCACGTGACGGACGGATTCAAGGGTTACAAGGCTACACTGTTCGCCGGAGAAATGAGTTATACCGAAATCAATATCCCGCTTCGGAAAGGGGACGACCTTTTCCTGCACGGGAACAAGGATGCGGGATGTATCGGGTATTTCAGCGGAAGCGAGGTATTGCTGTTCGGCTGTTACGGGCTGTTTGCCCGTGATGACGACAGCCGGTATTTACTTACTAAAGAAAGGAGATAGACGCATGAAAAAGAGACTACTAATTCTATTCATGGCAATGCTTTCCCTTTCAGTGACAGTCAAGGCACAATGGGCAGTTTTCGACCCCAGCAACTTTGCGCAAAGTATCGTAAATTCTGCCAACGAAATCATAGAAACCTCCTCCACCGCTGAAAATATGATTAATAATTTCAAGGAAACGGTAAAGATTTATGAGCAGGGAAAGCGTTATTATGATGGTGCGCCCGTATAGGCGATATAATAAATGTAGCATTGGCAAGCTATTAGGTAAGTGTTCCAATATTTACCTATCATCACCAGCTTATCTGCCCACGAAAGGACGGCAGGGAGTATAGCACGCTGGAAAGCCATAAGTCAATTAGTTATCAAATTGCAACTGAATGGTGAGATGAAACAGATAGATACGAGGATAAAATCCAAACTGATTGAATGATAGTCCAAGTGAACCCAGTATGTTTTATAGTGAAAGATAACTTAACTCGCTATACCGTAATACCTCTGTTGCGAGCGTCGTGTAGTAGAGGCAGGAACAAATTACGGCACAACCGCAGTAAGCGGTAACGGGCGGAAGTCATATCCGACAATCTATCATAGCCATGTTATTATATCGTAAACGGGGATTGCCTAAATCGGAACGCCGCAAGGCTATTAGGTACAGACCTATGAAAATCCGACAAGGCAACGGAGCTTCCGTAGTAGTCTGAGCAGGGGAAAGCCCTGTACATGGCGAAGGGAAGCAGCTAATAATTTTAATGCAAATAACGGAAAATGTGAGAGACATTATGAGAAGTCCAGAGTATGTATTAAACAGTCTAACGGAACACAGTGAAAATTTGAATTACAAGTTTGAACGCTTGTACCGTATCTTTTTCAATGAGGAAATGTATTACGTTGCCTACCAACGCATATATGCGAAACCGGGCAATATGACAGCAGGTGCAGATGGGAAAACCATTGACCAAATGAGCCTGAACCGAATTGAACAACTGATAACATCGTTGAAAGATGAGAGTTATCAGCCCCAACCCTCAAAACGGATGTATATCCCAAAGAAAAATGGGAAAATGCGTCCATTAGGTGTACCAGCTTTTAATGATAAATTATTGCAGGAAGTGGTCAGAATGATATTGGAAGCCATCTATGAAAGACAGTTTGAAAAAACGTCACATGGCTTCCGACCTCTAAGAAGCTGCCACACTGCCTTGTCTGATATTCAGAAGACATTTTCGGGCGTGAAATGGTTCGTAGAAGGTGATATTAAGGGATTTTTCGACAATATCAATCATGAGATACTGATAGGTATTCTGAAAGAACGTATCGCTGACGAAAGATTTATTCGCTTGATTAGAAAATTTCTGAATGCAGGATATATCGAAGACTGGAACTTTCATAACTCCTACAGCGGAACACCGCAAGGCGGAATTGTCAGCCCTATCTTGGCAAACATATACCTTGATAAGTTGGATAAATTCATGAAGGAATACACTGAAAAATTTGATAAGGGGAAAGAACGGAAAAGAACTAAACAGGTAGTATCACTTGAAGGCAAACGACACCGTATTCTGAAAAAGTTGAAAGTGGTAAAAGACGAAAGTGAAAGGTCAGAATTGATAAGACAATATAAGGCTTATCAAAAAGAAGGTTTGCAGTATTCTGATGGTGACGAAATGGATATGAACTACAGAAAACTCAAATATGTGAGATATGCGGATGATTTTCTAATTGGAATTATTGGCAGTAAACAAGATGCTATCATCATCAAAGAGGACATAAAGAACTTCCTCTATGAAAAGTTGGCTCTTACACTGTCCGATGAGAAAACACTTATCACCCATGCTGAAAACGCTGCAAAATTTCTCGGATATGAGATTTTTGTAAGGAAATCCAATGACACCAAAAGAAGCAAATACGGAGTACTAAGACGTGTCTTCAATAAGAGGATACAATTGGCACTTGGAAAGGATACGTTTAAGAAAAAGTTGCTCGAATATCGTGTTTTAGAAATAAAGATACACAACGGCAAGGAGTATTGGAAAGCAAAATCCCGTCCCAAACTTTCAAACAACAATGACTTTGAGATACTTGACAGGTACAACAAGGAAATAAAGGGCATTTACAATTACTATTGTTTGGCTAATAATTGTAGTAGTCTGTCAAAACTTGGGTATATCATGAAATATAGTATGTACAAAACATTTGCGCAGAAATATCGGACAACGATGTCGCAAATCCGAAAAAAGTACACCAAGAATGGACTTTTTTCAGTTAGATACTATTTAAAGAACGGTACTGCCAAAGACTTGACCTTTTATCATGGTGGGTTCAAAAAGAAAAATCCAATGAACATTAAGGATTTAGACAACTTGCCCAAATTCACATATCATCCTACAAACACAAGTCTTATAGATAGGCTGAAAGCGGAAAAATGTGAATTATGTGGAGCAGTCGATAAGTTAGTGATGCACCATGTGAGAAAATTAAAAAATCTTCAAGGGAAAACTACCTGCGAAAAACAAATGATGGCTCGCAAACGAAAGACTATTGCCATATGTGGTAAGTGCTACAAAAAACTCAGTAACAATGAATAGATTGATATTATTAGTAGAAAGCCGGATACGCGGAGACGTGTACGTCCGGTTTGGGGGCGAGCTTCCGAAAACCCACCGTAGTAATACGGCAGGGCGTTGGATGCTTAGCCTACCGCTGAAATCGGTGCATGACCTTGTAAAAGGCGCCCGGAAAGTTCAACAGACTATCCTTCTGGTAGGTGACATCAGCGATATTTACGTGACCAATTTCAATACGATGATGGGCGACCCGAACTTCACCGTGGAAGAACTCTCGGCCATTGCTTTCGGGTATAACCGGCTACTTGAAGAAAGCAGTAACCTGCTGCTGGACTTGAAGGAAGTGACTACGGCTACCGGACTCTCGATGACCGACAAGGAACGGCTGGACATCATCAACCGGATATACGGCGAAGTGCTGGAATACAAGAACCTGACATGGTACTATACCCGAAAGAACATCGGCATATCGTACCTGCGAAGCAAGAAAAAGGGAGATTCCCAGCGGGTGCTTGCCCTGTACGGGACACACGACCAGCGTTACTGGTAATCATTCATCCTTAAAAAACAGATAGACTATGGTATTACTATCAATAGACTGGACGAACCTGCATGAGTTGTTGCGTTCGCTTTACGATGAAATGATGCCGCTGTGCGAGGATATGGCCAGTGTGGCGAAGGGAGTGGCCGGTATCGGTGCCCTGTTCTACGTGGCCTACCGGGTGTGGCAGTCCCTTTCAAGGGCGGAAGAGATAGACGTGTTCCCACTCTTCAGACCATTTGTGCTGGGCCTTTGCATCATGTTCTTTCCTACTATGGTGCTGGGGACAATCAACGGGATTCTTTCCCCCGTATGCAGTGCCACTTCCTCACTGGTGGAACAGCAGACTTTCGACATGAAGAAGTATCAGGAAGAGAAGGACGAACTGGAACGGGAAGCGATGCTCCGTGACCCGGCAAAGGCTTTCCTTGTGAGTGATGAGGAATTTGACAAGAAGATAGACGAGCTTGGCTGGTCGCTGGGGGACATGGACACGATGATAAACATGTACGGGCAGAAGGCGGTGTATGACATGGGGGAAAAGGTGAGGCAATGGTTCCGGGAACTGCTGGAACTCTTCTTTCAGGCAGCCTTGCTGCTGATAGACACGCTGAGGACTTTCTTCCTGATTGTCCTGTCCATACTGGGGCCTATCTCTTTTGCACTGGCCGTCTATGACGGGTTCCAGAGTACACTCACCACATGGTTGTCACGCTATATCTGTATTTACTTATGGCTGCCCGTGGGCGACCTGTTCGGCGCTATCCTCTCACGCATACAGGTTCTGATGTTGCAGCAGGATATTAAACAGATGCAGGACCCGACGTTCATACCAGACGCATCCAACAGTGTGTATTGTATATTCATGATTATAGGTATCATCGGTTATTTCTGCGTTCCCACGGTGTCCTCGTGGATTATTCAGGCAGGCGGTGCGGGAGCTTACGGGCAGAAGGCCAACGGTGCCGGGAAAATGGCCGGAAACGGTGCGGCGGCAGTCGGCGGATCGGTAGCCGGACGCATCAAGAAAATGTTCTAAACGTATCACTTTAAAAAACAGAAAAAAGACATGGAGTTCAAATCATTAAAAAACATCGAGACATCGTTCCGGCAGCTACGGCTGTTCGGAATGGTATTCCTGGGAGTATGCGCACTGGTAACGGTCTTCGCCACCTGAAAGGTATACGAGTTCGCCGAGGCGCAGAGGCAGAAAATCTATGTACTGGACAGCGGAAAATCGCTGATGCTGGCTCTTTCTCAGGACGTGCAGCAGAACCGTCCCGTGGAAGCGAGGGAACATATCAGACGTTTCCACGAACTGTTTTTCACCCTGTCACCGGACAAGAGCGCCATTGAAAGCAACATCCAGCGTGCCCTTTACCTTTCGGATGAAAGCGCCATCGGTTACTACCGGAACTTGCAGGAGAAAGGCTACTTCAACCGGATGATAGCGGGAAACATCTCGCAGACGCTGACGGTGGACAGCATACGGGGAAACTTCGACAGTTATCCCTACGAGATGAAGACCTATAGCCGGCAGCACATCATCCGTTCGAGCAGCGTTACCGAAAGGTCGCTTGTCACCACCTGCCGTCTGAGGAATGTAACCCGGAGCGACAACAATCCGCAGGGCTTTCTGATAGAGAGTTTTACCATCATCGAAAACAGGGACATCGGACAGTATGAAAGATAACGGTATAAAAAAGGTCTTCCACTCGTTCAGAACGGAGAAAGACCGACATATAGCAAAACTCCGCAGACGGTGGCAACGGTTGAGCTACCGGCAGCAAAGGATTATCATCCTTTACCTGCTCGGACTCTTCGCCGCCATCGACCTTGCCTACATCGTGGGCGGTTTCTGCGGGACAGACAAATTTCCGATTGAGGTGCAGCATCTCCAAAGGATTGCGCTTCCCCAAACGGACAGTATCCAACCATTAAAAAACAATATATCCAATGACACAATCCGATAAGAAAGAAGAAAAGAATAAAGAAACGCAGAAAGCGGAACCTACATCCGAAAAGGAGAAGAAGTTAAACCGCAAGGTTGCCGACAAGCTGAAATTCTATGGCGTAGTGACATTCCTCTCCCTGCTTTGCGCCGGGTTCATCTGGTTTATCTTCAAGCCGGACACGCCAGAAACGGTGGAAGGGACGGCAGGCATCAATACAACGATACCCGACGCTATCGCACCGGAGACAATGGCCGACAAACAGAAGGCTTACGAACTGGAAGAGATGAAGAAACGCAGGCAAGAAAAAGTGAGAACCTTGCAGGACATGGCAGGTGGCTATCTGACACCGGACACAACGGACGGGCTGAAACCGGAAGAAGATGTACCGAAAGCGGATGCTATCCGGGAGTCCAGAGAAAAACAGCGGCAGATTTCAAGGCAGATCACCTCGTTCTATCAGGAACCGAAGGAGAGTCCGAGGGTGGACGAACTGGAGCGGCAGGTGAAGGAGCTTAACGAAAAGCTGGAACGTGAACAGAAAGGACAAGACCCGCTGGAACTGATGGAAAAATCGTATGAGATGGCGGCACGCTATTTCCCCGGACAGACGGGCGGACAGGTGAAGAACATACAGCCTGCGGGCGGTTCATCCGGCAATCCTGCCGCCATAGCCGCCGGACGTGCCGCGGAAAATGTGGTTTCGTCACTGGCCGCACCTCCGGCCCCCGACACGATACCCCGCAATTACGGTTTTGCCACTGCCGTGGGTGGCGGACAGCTTGCCGGAGCCAATACGATACGTGCCTGCGTGGCTGAAGACCAGACAGTGACCACCGGAGCATGACTGAAGTTCCGGTTGCTGGAACCGCTGCAAGTGGGCGGTGTGCTTGTACCTGCCAATACTCCGCTATATGGTACGGTGCGTATCGAAGGGCAGCGGATGGCAGTCACAGTAAACTCCATAGAGAGTGGCGGGAATATCCTGCCGGTGGAACTAACGGCTTATGATATGGACGGGCAGGCCGGACTTTTCGTTCCGAATACCGCAGAACGTACCGCCATGAAAGAAGCCGCCGCCAATATCGGGGGCAGTTTCGGAACAAGCATCTCGTTCGCACGCAGTGCCTCGCAACAACTCGTCATGGACGTGACAAGGGGCGTACTTAGCGGCGGATCACAATATCTGGCCACAAAGATGCGTGAGGTGAAGGTGGCTGTGAAAGCGAATTATCAACTTTTATTAATATCCAAAAAGCAGTAATCAGATGAAGACAAGAATTATTTTATCATTAGTAATGCTTTTAACCGTATTGTCGGTAAAGGCGCAGGAACCGGTGGAAACAAAGATTTTCCCCACCAACCAGATTATCTCACCGCATAAGATTGAGGTGACTTTTCAGAAAACCGTACATATCCTTTTCCCTTCCGAAGTGAAATACGTGGATTTGGGTTCGTTCGACATCATAGCGGACAAGGCCACGGGAGCGGAAAATGTAGTACGCATCAAGGCGGCGGTGAAAGGTTTTGAAGGGGAAACGAACTTCTCCGTCATCACTGCCGACGGTTGTTTCTATTCTTTTAATGTGGTTTATAAGGACGAACCGGCCTGGCTTTCCATTGAGATGGAAGACTGGCTCCGGGACAATCCCGAAGGCGGGATTGCGGGCGACCGCATGTTCGTGAAGCTGAAAGAACTCGGCGGGGAGACACCGCTGGTGGTGAACCGTATCATGTACACGCTGTATAAGAAGAACAAAAGGGACATCAGGCATATCGGTTGCAAGAAGTACGGCATACAGACACTGCTCAAAGGGCTTTATATCAACAATGACCTGCTGTACCTGCATACTTCCCTGCGCAACAGTTCGGATATATCGTTCGACATTGACTATATCCGTTTCAAAGTGGTGGACAAGAAAGTAGCCAAGCGCACGGCCATGCAGGAGAACTTCATAGAACCTGTAAGGACATACAACCGCCTGGTAACGGTGGATGGGAAAGCCACGGTGCGGGGTATATTCGTGCTGCCCAAGCTCACCCTGCCGGATGACAAGCTGCTCGTGGTGGAGGTTTACGAAAAGGGCGGTGCCCGTCACCAGTCGTTCCGCATAGAGAACACAGACCTTGTGGCGGCAAAACCAATCAGTGAACTGCATCTGAAATAATAACCTATATATAATATAATGTATATGCAAAGAATACTATTCATATTGACAGTTGCCGTGTTGTCGCTCTTTGCGGGCGAAGCATACGCACAGCGTGACCTGCCGGGACAGATGGGCATACAGTTCACATCGGGCGGGGTGAATCATTTCCTTTCATGGAAGAGTGGCGGCGAACGCCACTACTTTACCTCGCTGGCTTTTACACATACCAACCGTAACCGTACCTACTGGCTGTATGGTCTGGATTATCAGATAAAGGAGTACACCTACGAAAATAAGGCAATACCCAAAGCGCAGTTCACGGGGGAACTCGGTTACTTTATTCCCGTATTGTCGGATAAGGGCCGGAATGTCTGTTTCCGTATCGGACTTTCCGCTCTGGGCGGCTTCGAGACAGTAAACTGGGGAACCTCCCTGCTTCCTGACGGGGCGGCAGTGACAAACGGGGACAGTTTTATTTATGGCGGAGGACTGACTGCGGCTTTCGATGTCTATCTGACAGACCGGATCATCTTCCTGCTGCAAGTCAAGGAAAGGGCGCTGTTCGGAACGGATGCGGGGAACTTCCATACGCAGATAGGTTTGGGCGTCCGCTTTATCATCAACTAACCAAAAGAGAAAGGAGAAACAAAAAATGAAAAATGTATTATATATATGTATAGGCGCACTGCTTGCGGCGCTGGCCTTCAGTTCTTGTAACGATGAAATAGACATCCGGCAGGATTATGATTTCAGCCTCTCGTCATGGTATCTGCAAAAGCAGATCGCAACGGGTGAAACGGTGGAGATACGCTTTTATCTTGACCGTGAAGGGGACTATGAAAAGGCGGAGTATGAAATAGGTTACATTCAGATGGAAGGCAAGGGAGAAGTGTCCGACAGTGAAGGCATAAAACTTGTGAACCGGGAAGTGAGGCCGCTGGCAGAGGTACCGGGACTGGATACGGAAAATCCGGTAAAGCAGGTATTCACTCTCTTTTACCGCTCTACAAGTGCCAAACGCTCGGAACTGAAATTCTTTGTCCGTGATAATTTTGGCAGAGAAAGAGAATTGACGGTGACGTTCGATTCGGAAAGCACTACGGCAGAAGAATAGTTGTCACCATTAACAATCGGAATGAACGGCGGGAGATTCCGTCGTTTTTCATTACATAAATTTGAGAAGATAAAAATAATTTAAGAAGCCAATTGTACTATTATTCCATCTTTTGGATAGGATTCTTAAACAGTCTTTTGTTTTAACTATGATTTTAGCAAAGTCAATTGATCCATATCAATATTATCATAGTTTTCTTCACCGGGCTGAAGGTGATAACCATGAAATGCTAAACGTTCTTCTTGTTGATTTTCAAAATAGATATGTTTTTTTCGCTGAACATCGTAATACCATAAAGCAGAAGTGGTATCAGCACCAACAGCCAACTCCAAAAGCTTCTGAGCTTCAGCTTTGCTAACTTCTAATTGCGCAGCACGACGATTGGTACCAGAAATCATCCAAGCAAGATTATTTTTATCGCCATGCTTTGGATTATAATCGAAAATACGTTGAGGTAATCTATTCTTACAAAACCAATCATATAATGTAGGTATGTCTTTTACATAATCTAGAAATATAGTTTCTTTTGAACTTGATGATAATTCAATAGGGTTAGCAGAAGTAACAGCACTACAATTTAAAAGGACAACAGCTTTCGACTGATTCTTATGCCTTGCCATCTCTCCAAATGTATCTGTAGTTACATCACATCCATAATAAGAATAACTTTCTTGAGGTTGTTCATCTGTTTCTTCTCTCCAATCCATCAAACCTAAACTTACAAATTGAGCGGCTAAATAATTCGCAATTGTAGGATATTCATCGTCTTGTTCTGAATATTCTTTTTCTAGTAACTTATATGGATATAAAATATTTTCTATGTTTTTACTGTCATAATAACGATTACATCTTTCATAACAGAAAAACTTGACCACTTTTATCCATCTATCGAAATAAATAAGAGCCTCGTCACTGGATACTAATGAAGTTGCTTCAATATAGGTAGAGGATGTTGCCTTGCTGACATCGGCATATTCTTTAAATAATAAAAATAATGAAGTACTCATATAATTCTCTTATATTTAAAAGCCCATGAGTGAGCGTAGATCCATCGCATACTGGTCACAAAAATTCTTTGGAGGATTTTTCACTCTTCCTTTGTTTGTTATTTCCAAGTTAGTAATAATCACCTCATTAGATTTCGCATCTGAACGACTGAAAAACAAGATATTCATTTGTTCATTGGTTAATTTTTCTTGTCTTACTCCAAGAAGTGAAGCATTGACAATATGATCACTATGAGTTTCCATGAGTACTTGCACCCCTTTAGTAATAACTTTCTCGATAAAAAAAATCATCATTGCAGCTTGCGCACTCGGATGCAAATGTGCTTCAGGATTTTCAACTATAATGGTTTCACCATCTTTTGCCATTAGTCCGGCTGTAAGCAATGTAAGCACATAGCTATAACCATATCCTACATTTATCGGTCTAAAGTTCTTTCCATTATTTACTGCATCCATATAAAGGTGAAGTGATTTATCATCGGAAATGATTTTAAAAGTTGCACCTTCAAAAATTGTGCCCAACAATGTTTCCAATTCCTTTTGAAACTCATCACCTTGACGGTAAATCACATTCAGTATATTTCTTCCTTGACAATCCAAATGAACCTTTGCCGAAAGGGGAGATAATACTTCTTCATTATTGGCACCATTACGCTCTGCTGCGATATAATACATATTCTGTAAACGAATAAGTGGTGTATAGCCGGAAAAAGCCGGAGCCACCTTTTCCGTTTCTGTATTTTCATTATTTTCGTATCCGGAAGCTTCTGAAAATGTTTCTTCACCGTTTACTTTCATACTATATAGTTCACCTAAATATGGTTCTCCTTCTACATTTCTATAAGATAATTCGTAGTCATTATCTACTGAAGCATCTGTATGTAGATGGATTCCAATACTAGTTGCTCCACTATACACATTAATCATATCTCGAAATTCTCCCAATTGCAGCCAGTCTCCATTCATTAACATATTGATTGGAGTATGTTTGTCTGAATTTCTCATTGATTGGGACAATAACAGTAATGTCTGTAAAAATGAAGATTTTCCTCTACCGTTTATACCAGTCAGAAGCGTAAATGCTCCCAACTTTACTTCTTGAGTTTGTTGGAAAGCCTTGAAGTTATATATACTTAAACTTGTAATCATTCAATGTTTCTTTTATACCAATCCCAAAAATTGTTTGTCAACCACCCATCTACCATAGTCTCCGAAGTTAATTCCGCAATGAATATCGTATCTGTACTTGTAAGAAAACGTTTGAGATATTTGGTCATTCCACTAGCATCTAGTCTTTTATCTGTTGCTACAAGCCATGTTGATTCCTGCGGATGCTTATAACTATATCCTATCTGTTTGATAGCATCGTAGAGAGGCGCATAGTCTCTCACCATAGTGTTAATGTTATAAGTAATCAGGTATATCATATATCAAAACTATAGAATTATTAAATTCCAATCCACATAAAACAAACAAAGATAAACAATATTAGTTGGTTTAGCAATCTTATTACTGGATAATTTTTCTAAAACCATTAAATTAGATGATGACCTATGTTTCTTATATAACAAAGAAGGTAGTTGAAAAAGATTGTTAAATGCTTCTCTCGGATACATTTCGACAATTTGCTTTATCTTTTTATTCTCAAACAGAGATTTTGATATATATTAAATAATAAGAAGAAGGCTCCTCTTTTTGCTCACATTCAATCCGACAAATTTCCATTCTTATCCATAAATATCAATAAAGACCATGACATATTTTGCATCAATGCTTTCCTAACATTAAATATGGTATTTATTTCAAAATTATTGCAGTCGTCATCTAATTTGATGATTTACCCACCCGGTGATTCAAATTAACTTTTTATATTTACCAACCGTTTTAAATTTATAAGCACATGAAAACAACACTCCGTATATTCCGCATTTTATTCAAGCTGCTTCTGTTCTGTTACGTGACAGTGGTAAACATCATCCTTATATCGGCTTTTTATGTCCTGCTTCTTCTTATTGTGGAATGGGTGGCCCCTTCCTTCCTGCCGGGACTGTTTGCCGAATACTCCTTTGCGCATCATCTGGTCTATTCGATGCCTTTCTATCTTGTACTGCTTTATATCCTGTACAGTCTTTCACCGCTGAACGTATGGATGATGCGGATAAAGGAAGGATACAAACCGCTCAGCGGTGACGAGCGGGCACGGGTGGAACTCCTGCTTGCAGAAATGGGGATGGAAAGGAAGCTGAATATATACCACAATAAGGATGCACGCACGAACGCCGTGACTTTCGGTTTCAATACCATCGGTCTGACGGACGGCATACTACGGGTGGCTACGGATGAGGAACTCAAAGGGATAATCAGCCACGAAGTGGGGCATATCTCGCATTATGATTTCGTTTATCAGGTACTTCTGTTCTCGATGCAGTCGCTGGGCTACCGTTGTCTGTACGGACTGTTCCTGATTCCTGCACTGTTTTTCGGAATAATCGGCAACCTTGTGATTGCAGTGGTTCCGGCTGTCCGGTTCGCTGTGGTGGGGATGGCAAAGCTGTGGTGGAGTCTTTATAAACTGCTGCATCATACGATTTACGGCATCAGCCGGATAGCCGACGTAAATATCAACAAATACGCTGAATACCGCTGTGACACGTATGCCGTGCGTTATGGCTGCGGGGAAGGTCTGCTCTCGTTCCTGCGTCGGCTGGCGGTGACGGAAACGGGCGGCGGGCGGCCTTCGTTTACCGAATATATCATGAGTACGCATCCGTCAACCGAAAAACGGATTGAACGGCTGGAGAAACTGCTGTAACATGCAATAAGGTATGTGTACCTATATCATTTTACGGATATTGGTATAGGGAATACCGGATGCACGCACCTGCCTGATTTCTTCGGAAAAGTCGTCATAATAACAGACGATATGACTGCCGGTAAGGGTGTTGCTGAAAACCTCTTTTTCCGGAAGCATTTCTTTATTGTCCACCTGCTTCATCAGGTCGTCATACAAGGCACGATACACTTTGTCGGTATCTGCCGGAAAAGCTGTTCCTGGTATGATTGTCGAAAGGGTTATATCCGGGCATTTGTCCGCTTCACGCAGCATGACTATCGTGTCCGCACCTAATAATCCGATATAGGAATGTAGATTGCAGGTAAATGTGCGGTAACCTTCATTGTAAAGTGAAAGGATGATCCGGTAGAGTTCCATACGGCTTTTATCTTCCCTGAATTGGTCGTATTTCGTTGTCTTTTCAATGGTACTGCCGGTAATGGCAACGCTCTTGTTGTACATCTTGCTATGATTTTTTGGTGGATACCTTGTCCGTAACTTCCTGCTATGTACCGAAAAAAGCACGGTACTTAACAAGTTTTACTCTCAGGTACGACCAAGCACCCATGCAGGAAACGAGTTAAGACCGTGCCATAAGCGTATGACAAGGACTTCGCCCGTTTATTCTCCTGCATTAAAATTGGTCGTTTCGAGAGTAGAATAAACAGCTAAAAGCTATTATATTATGTAATCATTCAACTTTTTTAGTCTTATAACTATCTTTTTTTAATTCAACTGCGCAAAAATAGAAAAAAGCCGGGCAACCACATAGGGATTGCCCGACTTTTTTCGGATGGGATTTGCAGGTGTGGGGTGTGGCAGGTCAGTCCACGGGTTCACCGCCATAACAAAGACGGCAGATGTCCTTATGGATTTCACACATGATGTTCAGTTTCATCCGTTCACTGATATGACGGTTGTCGGAACGCATGAACAAACGGTTCTCTATCAGACTGCTAAATTTCGTGCCTTCTTTGCTTACAATGCAGAGGATTTGATGTTCAAGGAAAAAATCCATATCGGTGGAATACTCCACATTCGGGGAAATTCTGATATATTTCATTGATTGACGTTTTTGAATGATAATTACGGTGGCGGTGTGGGTGGGGTCGCCCGGCCCTGCTCTCTGCTCTCTTGGGGGCGGGGAAAATATGTACCGGATGATAATTTCCGGCACATATTTACTGTTTTTAGGCGGCTTCTCCGCTTTTAGTTTTAGCGGTTACTTTTTTCTCTGTCTTTCCCGCTTCCGTTACCGGTTGCTGTTCCGCTTCTTTGGCTGCCGCCTTTTCCGCTTTCTTCATCTCCTTTATCCTCTCGTCCAAACGTTCATGGCGTTTCTGATATTCTTCCTCATGGGTGGCTTTGGCGAGTCCGTACTGGTCGGAGAAATGCATGTTTGCGAAATCCCGTAACAGTTTGGATGCGCTGTTGTCCCCGTAAGCATCCTCGCAAAGAAAATGGCTGATGAAATCCCGTTTGATGACTGCTTTCTGTGCGTCCGTCAGCTTGGCTACAATTTTCATCCGCTGTTTTTCATCCAATCGGATAGGCTGGTCTTTGATACCGCAAAGCGGATAATGCTTTCTTTGCAGTTTGGTCAGCATGATGAAGTACATCATCCCGTCCTCGTACTGTGTAAAAGGGCTTTCGGGGTAGTCGTTTTCACGGACTACTTTCTTTGTATCGGCTACAATCTTCTCAATGGAAAGCTGTTTGAAGCGTTTGTCCCTTTCCTGCAATGTCTCTATAGTGACGGGGGAGGTTTCCTTCTTGTTTATCTCTACATAGCAAAGTTCGGGTTCTGTCTGTCCTACCTTTACATAGGTCTTTATCCTGCCTTCCTCCTTCTTTCGATTTAATTCTTCCACCTTTCGGGCGTATTCCTCGTTTTTCTGTTCAAAGGTCTGTACGGCTTGTTCGTACTCCTTCGGTTTGGAAAACTGTTCTTGTCTCGGTGCTTCGGGGGCTTTCGGAAAACTTTGTGCCGAAACGGTATAATTCAATTCTTTTATCTCGTGCCCTTTCTTGTCGAGTTTCTGAAGTGCCGTTTCGTTTATGCCACCATAATAGGGTCGGGCTATTACTAACTTCGGATCGGATTTCAACAGTTTCTCCGTTTCCTTTGCTACAAATGCGGCATTTTTGGTATCCAAACACTTGCGGTTTGTACAATGTCCGCACCCGTTATGCTCGGCAAAAAGGTTGTAATTGGCTGCATTGTGTACACATGACTTACATTCCGTCTTGTCGAACTTGTATTGTTCAAGGTCGGTGGTATAGTATTCTTCAAAATACTTCTTGAACAGTTTCAGCGTATAACCTGCCCAATTGTCCCTGCTGTTCTCTTTGAGGTGTTTCTCGTAAACGTCCTTTTGGATATTAGGTTCATAGGTGCTTATCTCTTCTGCTACGCTGATAGTGATTGTTTCATTGTCCAACAGTTCACCGATAGGCTGATACAGTTCGTTCAGTTTCAGACGGGTATAGATATATTTCTCGCTTCGTCCGAAACGGCTGACAAGTGAATACATATCATACCTGCCCTTTTCAAGCAAGCGTTTGAAGGCTTTCGCTTCTTCGGTGGGGCGTACTTCCTCACGCTGCAAATTTTCACTCAGTGACATATCTTCCGCTTCATCATCTGTTATATTATTATAGATAGTTGCCTTTATCGTCTTTGCTCCTGCAAGTAGTGAGGCACGGTAACGGCGTTCTCCGTAAATGATTTCGTAACCTCCTGCCGTGTGTGGGCGTACTGCGATAGCCTGCAAAACGCCCACTTCCCGAATACTTTCCGCAAGTTCCTGCAAAGATGCGTCATTGAACGTCTTGCGGTGGTTGTCTGCGCTCGGATGCACGGTGGTAATATCAAGGTCAGTTTCGGCTGTGGCCGTTGCAAGCGGTGTTTTGAACGTGGCTTGCTGCGGTGCTTCTTCCGTTATGGTCGGAACGGTTGCCGTTTCGGGTGTTTCCGTCACTTCGGTAGCCGTGGGCACGTTCTGCGGTGAAAGTAATATTATCGGCTTTGGAATGATTGCCAAAGCGGTTACTTTTACTGCTGTCTCTTTCTCTGATTTCTGTACGTTGTTCTTCTGTACTTTTTTGTTCGTCTTCATAATGATAAGTTTTAAATATGATAATTTGATTGTCTGATAAGTGGGGCGGATTTTGTTCCGCCCTGCCGTTAATACTGTCATACACGAATGCACGTTGCAAGTGCTTTCCTTACTTTCGTTTCCTGCTTCTTGCTATATATCCACCCTGCACGCCTTTCTCCGTTGTAGGTAAGGTTCGCACGGAACAGACCGTTCAAGTCTTTCAGAATGCCTTTTATCGGTTTGGTGTCACCGAATACGGCTATCGCCTTTTCGCTGTATTCCACAATTTCAAGATTGAGGGCTGAAAGGTCTGCGGATGCTGTCGGCTGTTCTGCCGTGTCTGTTTGGTTTTGCGGTGTTTTCAAACAAATATTTGCTTCATCCCCTGCGGTGTATGCAAACCGTTCAAGGAACTTTTCAAGGCTGTAAATCGGCTCTTTATTAATCGTCCAACCACTGTACTTGTTCCTGCCTAAATACATGCCGTCCCCCATGCTGTAATTCTCACGGTGTTCGAAGTCTGCGTTATATTCCGCTAAATGGGACGTTCCCTCAAAATTGGCGGCACATTTGCGCATCTCTGCAAAGAGGTTGCGTGTATGTTTGGAGAAACCTAAAATGACGGTTCGTTCTGTCCGATAATCATAGTAATCGGTATAACTGTCGCATTCACTTACCCGTAATTCTCCGATAATAACGGCTTTTGCATCCGATGGAATAAGGGGGCGCAACCGTGCCGCACCGATTTTCGAGATACGTTCGTGTTCCTCCCGTTCTTCCTTCGCTTTCCGTTCGTCTTCGGCTTTCTTCTCTTTCGCCTTAGTGAGTAAAGCAGCCGTTTCCAACGGATCTAAAAACGTCGGGTTCTCACTGTCGTAATAGATACCTATTCCGAACTTTTCAGATAACGGGCGGATAAGGTCGGATGTGTTGAAGTCGTAGGTTCTTGTATGTACAAGATGATAGGTAAATCCACGTTGGTTACGGGTGACGTCATAGACTACATAACTACCGCCTGCGTAGCCTTCCAACACAACAATCTGATTGACTGAAACGGTCTGAATGTCTCTGTCATAGCTTCTGTTAGCTCCTAATAAATGTACTTTAGTCATAATGATTGAATTTTAAAGGGATTAATAATCAGTCAGAGTATCACGCAAAAAAGAATGAGCAAAAGAGCAAGCACGCAAAGGGAAACGAAAGCGGAAAGGATGCGCCACACGGCACGGATGAGGAAGACCACCACCGCCAAAACTCCCAACATGGGCAACAAACCGCCCAAACCAGCCACTACACCACCGACAAAGGCACACACAAACCGCACCACCACGTACACCACGAAGCCGACCGCCAACCACTTCACCCATTTTTTAATGCCAGTTGGAGCGGAGCCGAAGCCTCGTTTCAAATCTTGCTGTATTTCAGTTCTCTTTTTCATAACATTGACTTTTTTTTTATGCCTTGTCGGTGGCTTCACCTTGCTCGTTTCAGGGGGCAGATACGGACGGGGAGAAAATATGCAAGGCTTTTGGTGAAAAATTTTCAACCGCCCCGCTGGACGGATTGAAAAATTTTCGCCAAAACCCGCAGGGCGCGAAGCGGGCTTGCAGATTTTTAGGGGCCCCGGACGTAGCTTCGCACCCTGAACTACGGCAAGGTGAAGTCATTGACAGGGTGATAAAATGAGGAAATGGCTATATGGGGAAAAAGAGAACTGAAATACGGCAAGATTCGGGGCTGGCTGTGCCGACTGGATTAATTAGAAGATAATAATGTTCCAGAATGCTATTTCAAGTTGAAATCTATCCATATTAATAAGTAGTCATTTTCTTCAAATGTATGTTATCATATAATAAAAGAATTCTGCATGCTCTCTCCCTTTTGTAAAATTCAAATTGTCTACAAAATCCCTCTCTACTTTCGCCCCCAGATTTCTACATAAAGGACAAAAAGAATAAAAAAACACTCAATGAGAACATTGCAAATAGGTAATTTAATGCCCCGCCTTCCTATTATTCAGGGAGGAATGGGAGTCGGTGTCTCTTTATCGGGCTTTGCTGCGGCAGTAGCCAACGAAGGTGGCATCGGAGTTATTTCCGCTACCGGACTTAGTCTTTTATATGCCAAGTCATCCGATAGTTTTGTGGAAGCCGGAAACCGTGGTCTGACAGAAGAGATACGCAAGGCACGGGAAAAGTCGGACGGTATCATCGGCGTGAATATCATGGTGGCACTTACCAACTTCGTAGAACTGGTAAAAACCAGTATAGCAGAAAAAGTGGATATTATATTCTGTGGAGCCGGACTCCCGTTAGACTTGCCCTCTTTTCTTACGGAGGATTGTTCCACTAAATTAGTACCTATTGTATCTTCTGCCCGGGCCGCGAAATTGATTTGTCAGAAATGGATAACTACCTATCGGTATCTTCCCGATGCGATAGTGCTTGAAGGCCCGAAAGCAGGCGGCCATCTGGGATATAAAGAGTCTCAGTTGGAAGATGCGACTTTTTCATTGGAAGCCCAATTGCCTTTGGTGATAGCTGAAATTTCTGTTTTTGAGGAAATGTATCACAAAAACATTCCCGTCATAGCAGCCGGAGGTATCTATACGGGAGAAGACATGTACCGCATGTTGGAACTGGGAGCCTCCGGCATTCAGATGGGAACCCGCTTTGTTGCAACCACCGAATGTGATGCAGCCGATGCTTTTAAAAGATTGTATGTCAGTTCCCGGCAACAAGATATTAAGATTATTAAAAGTCCGGTAGGAATGCCTGGGCGGGCTATTCGCACTCCTTTTTTACAGAGAGTGGAGGACGGTACGGAACATCCCGGATGCTGTCCGTTTCATTGCATCAGGACTTGCGACAGTAAAACGAGCCCTTATTGCATTGCACTCGCTTTGTATCATGCTTATAAAGGAAACTTTGAAAAAGGATTTGCTTTTGCCGGTTCAAATGCTTTTAGAGTCGAGCGTATCGTTACAGTCAAAGAGATGATGAAGGAGCTTATCGGTGAATATCAACAGGTTTGCGAATTAATTGAATCAGAAACATCAGTAAAGAAGATATGAAGATAACAATCAGATATTTTATGCTTCTGTCCCTGCTTCATACAGCCGCGTCTGCTTTTTCTACGGTACATGCTCAAAACGTAACCTCGGTGTCCGGTATGGTAAAAGATTCCATTTCCGGTGAACCTTTGCCTTTTGTTTCCGTGTATTTTGAAGGTACTACAATAGGAATGCTAACCGATGAAAACGGAAGATTCACTCTACAACATAAAGGAAAACATTTGAAACTCTCCGCATCTTCTCTGGAATATAATCCAAAAACAATCTCCTTGAAAGCAGGACAAAAAAATGAAGGACTGGAATTGCTGCTCCAACCTGCCGTGTTCCAACTATCTGAAGTCGTGGTGAAACCAAAGAGGGAAAAATACCGTCGTAAAGATAATCCGGCAGTGGAACTAATCAAAAAAATAATTGAGCATAAGGATGAAAATCGTATTGAGTCTAAAGACAAATATCAAGCCGAAGTTTATGAGAAGTTGGTCTTATCGCTGGATGACTTCAAACCCAATCTGGATAAGAACAAACTGCTCCGCAAGTTCAAATTTATCCAGAATTATGTGGATACCTCGGCGTTCAACGGGAAACCGATCCTGACCGTCTCCGTTCGTGAGAAGTTGTCGGATGTATATTACCGGAAAAGTCCCAAAGTGGCAAAGACGCTCGTAAAGGCCAAACGTATGCAAGGTATTGACTACGGGGTGGATGACGGTGTAGGGATTACTTCCAATCTGGAAGAGATATTCAAAACGATCAATATATTCGATAATAACATCCCTATTTTGCTAAATCGTTTCGTCAGTCCGTTATCTTCTACACAAGCCGTGAACTACTACCAGTATTATATAATGGATACGCTCGATGTGGCCGGCGATTCCTGCATCGACTTGGCTTTTGTTCCCGTGAACCGTCAGAGCTATGGTTTTACCGGACATCTCTACGTCACACAAGATGGCCGTTATTCCATAAAAAAGGTACTGCTGAATACTCCTACCGATATCAATCTGAATTGGGTGGACCAACTGCGTATAGAACAAGAATTCAAGCAAATGCCTGATAGCACCTGGATAGTCAGCAAGGAGAATACCTTTATTAATTTCTACATAGTGAAAGGCGTACAGAAACTACATGCCCACCATCTGCGGAATTACGACAAATACGATTTCCAGGTACAGAAAGCCGATTCCGTTTTCGGATTGTTGGGAACCGTCCATGTCAGTCCGGAGGCTGTTGAGCAACCGGATACATTCTGGCAACACAATCGTCCCATACCTTTGAAAGAGAAGGAGGACGCAGTGGGAGATTTGTTGGCGAGGCTACGAAAGATACCCGTCTTTCATGCCATTAAAAAGACCGCGGAGATACTGATTACCGGATACATTCCGACAGATGGTGATAAGAAAAAGACAAAGTTCGATTTCGGCCCCATGTATAACACCATTAGTGCAAACCGTATAGAAGGACTGCGCCTACGTGCGGGAGGAATGACAACCGCTAATCTCAACCCGTATTGGTTCGCCAGTGGTTATCTGGCATACGGTTTCAAAGACCGGAAACCAAAATACAACCTCAAACTGACTCATAGCTTTAATAAGAAACTCTATTTTGAAGGAGAAAGCCCGCTCAATAACCTGTCATTTATGCATGAGTACGATCTCTATACACCCGGACAGGACTTTCTTTTTACTAGCAAAGATAACCTGTTCCTTGCTTGGAAGGTAGGTGAACCGATAACTAAAATGCAGTATATCCGTAAAAGCGTACTGCAATATGAAAAAGAATGGCTGAATGGGCTTACCTGGAAATCGTGGATGCTTCACCAGAATAGTGAAGCTGCCGGAACGCTCCGGTATATGGAGCGGGATGCGGCTGGTAATCTGCATCTTTTAAAAGATTTTACGACTGCCGAAGTAGGGACGCAACTCCGTTTCGCTCCGGGAGAACGCCTTTACAACGGTCGTGCGGGAAAAGGTTCGTCCTTCAATCTCTCCAAAGACGCCCCGGTATTCAAACTATCCCACCAAATAGGAATAAAGGGAGTTCTGGGTGGAGACTATAATTACCACCATACCGAGGTCAGTGCTGAAAAGCATATCTGGCTATCTTCGTTCGGCAGACTGGATGTACAGGCGAAGGCTGGAAAAGTATGGAGTAAAGTTCCTTTCCCATTATTAATATTACCGAATGCCAACCAGTCCATCACCATCCAACCGGAATCATTTCATTTGATGAATGCGTTGGAGTTTGTGGCAGACCAATACGTGTCGTTTAATGCCACTTATTACTTGAAAGGATGGATACTGAACCGTATTCCTATCATTAACTGGCTCCGGCTCAGGGAAGTCGTTTCCTTTAATATGATCTATGGAGGATTGACTGATAAGAATAATCCGGCGCTTACTCCAGGACTGTTTATGCTTCCCGAAGGGACAAGACCGCTTGGTAAAACGCCCTATATGGAAGCCAGTATCGGACTGGACAATATCTTCAAAATACTACGCATCGATTATTATCGAAGGCTGACCTACCTGAATGGTCCAGGTATTCAAAAAAGTGGTTTCCGGGTAGCACTTCGATTCTCATTCTGATCGTTTATAGAACACTAATAATTGATATATGAACAAACTTGATAATCTACGACAAGAAACAAATACCCCGTCTCTGATCGGTATTTTTAATGATTGTTTTCCACCTATTATGGATGGAGTTTCGGTCGCTGTGATGAACTATGCCCACTGGCTCCACCGGAAAACTGGAAATGTATGCGTTGTTACTACTAAATCACCGCATTGTCAGGATAGGCAACCCTATCCTGTTTACCGCTATTCTTCTTTACCCATTCCGATGAGGAAACCTTATCGTATCGGGATTCCACAGGTGGACTGGCTTTTTAACCGCCGAATGGCTCAAACTCCTTTCGGACTGCTTCATGCGCATTGCCCGTTTTCTTCCGGTACACTTGCCAAGCGGATCGCCCAAAGGCAAAACATTCCACTCGTTGCCACTTTCCATTCCAAGTTTCGGGATGATTTCGAACGGATTATTCCCAACCAATCCATGGTAGATTACATGATCCGTCGCATTGTCCGATTTTACGAGATGGCCGACGAAGTCTGGATACCTCAGCCTGCCGTGGAGGAAACACTGCGTGAATACGGTTATAAGGGGCCGGTCGAAGTAGTAGATAATGGAAGTGATTTCCGTGTGGAAGAATCTCCGGAGCAATTCCGCCTGTTTGCCAGACGCCAGTTAGGACTACGTGCCAATGAATTTACTTTCCTCTTTGTCGGGCAGCATATCTGGGAGAAGAATATTGCGTTTCTGCTCAATGCGCTATCTATACTAAGAGATATACCGTTCCGTATGTTTTTTATCGGCACGGGATATGCTGAAAAGGAAATAAAACAACTGGTAGAGAAGCTCGGACTCGCTTCCCGTATTGTTTTTGTCGGTTCCATTACAGACCGTAACCGTTTGAAAAGTTATTATGCGGCAGCGGATCTTTTCCTGTTTCCCTCTTTCTATGACAATGCTCCGCTTGTGATACGTGAAGCGGCCGCGATGCAAACACCTTCCGTTCTGTTGCAAGGCTCCACCTCTGCGGAGATTATCCGGCATGGAGAGAATGGGTTCCTTTCGGCTGATAATACGCATGATTTTGCCTTACTTATTCGTAATCTGACGGATCACCCGGAGCAAATCCGGCAGGTGGGACTTGCCGCTTCACAATCCATCTCCCGCTCATGGAGCGACATCATGGATGAAGTACTCGACAGATATACGCACATCATACATCGCTATCACCAATGGAAATAGAAAATACGGCAGTCGATATGATGACTAAGAAACAACAGGGATCGCTCCGCGTTTTTCGGCTCATGATTCCTTTGCTGATAGGCATTGCCGTGACGGGTATATTATTCTATCAGGAGTTTTATTCGGAAGCATGGGGGCTATTCCGGTTTACATGGGTGGAAGGAGCATGTATTATACTGGCTTTTCACTTTATAGTGATGAGAGATTTGAGTATGATGTGGCGGTTCCGGTTGATGTGTGGACAGGACAAACTATCCTGGCGACAGGCTTTTCACACGAACTTATTGTGTGAATTTACTTCCGCAATTACCCCTTCGGCCGTAGGCGGTTCGGGGTTAATCGTTTTGTTTTTGAAAGCGGAAGGTGTTCCGGCAGGTAAAGGAACCGCAGTAATGATGTCCACTTTGTTTTTGGATGAGCTTTGTCTGGTAGTTGTTTGTCCTTTGCTTTTTTTAATCTTCCCCGAAGAAAAATTATTCGGTACATCCGTAGGAATTACGGGATTGCATATTACATTTGCAATCATTTATCTGTTGATCATAGCCTGGACTATTGTACTTTATGCGGCTCTTTTCAAACGTCCCCAAGTAATAGGTGGAATTATTTACCGGTTGTTCCGCATACCATTATTGAACCGTTGGTCAAGTAAAGCGGAAGAGTTTACCAAGAATTTGCAGCTCAGTTCGAGACAAATGGCTGACTGGTCACTCCTTTTTTGGATGAAAGCCGGGATTGCTACATTGGCTGCCTGGTCGTCGCGTTTTCTGGTGGTATGCGCGTTGTTCCTGCCGTTTATCCCTTTGGGTGAACAGCCACTCGTTTTTACCAGGCAGTTTATCTTGTGGATTGTGATGACAATCAGCCCCACACCAGGGGGAAGTGGAGTGAGCGAATATCTGTTCTCCACCTGTTACGACGACTTGGTGGGCACGGCAGGAGTCGTCTTTCTCATCACTTGTTGCTGGCGGATAATAACCTTTTATCTCTATCTATTTGCCGGAATCAGCCTGTTACCGGGCTGGATACGAAATAAATTTCATTCAATTGACTAATTACATCTTTATGAAACTATTAATTATCGAAGACGAACGCACCTTGTCTCAAAATATTGCCAACTACCTCTCTAAAGAGGATTACCGGTGTGAACAGGCATATACATTTGATGATGCCATAGAAAAAGTGACACTCTATGACTATGATTGCATCTTGCTCGACTTGATGCTACCGGGTGGTAACGGACTGGATATCCTGCAAGTTATCAAACAGAAAACGAATCCGACGGGTGTTGTCATCGTCTCTGCCAAAGATTCGCTGGACGATAAGATCAATGGTATCAAAATCGGTGCTGATGACTATCTACCCAAGCCTTTCCACCTGTCAGAACTCAGTGTCAGGGTGTATTCTGTTATCCGTGGACGACATTTTTCAGGCAATAACCTGCTAACCAGTCAATCCATTACCATTGATCTTTTAAGTAAGGAAGTGAAAGTGAACGGACAATCCATCGTGCTTACCAAATCCGAATACGAGCTACTGCTCTTCTTTATCAGCAATCGTAATCAGGTGATTACCAAAAGCGCCCTTGCCGAACACCTGAGTGGTGATATGGCGGATATGCTCGACAATCAGGATTTTATTTATGCGCATATCAAAAATCTGAAAGCAAAACTTGCTCATGCCGGTTGTAAGAACTGTATTAAAAATCTTTATGGAATAGGTTACAAATGGAACGAATGAAATGCCTGATGCGTAAAAGTCTTACGCAATTTACGTATTGTGTGGTTGCCCTGTTGGTGCTCTTCCTCCCCGTCTTTTACTTTCTGACGAAGCACTATTACATGAACCATAGTCTGGCGGAGCATCACGTGATGTTCGGTATCATGATGCAGTTCATATTTATCTTCTGCGTGCTGGCTGTCTCGCTGATACTGATGGTCCGTTTCATAACGAAACGCCTATGGATTCCGTTTGAAGATACACTGGCCCGCTTGGAACGCTTTTCACTGGAAGGGGGTGAGATACCCGAATTCACCCCCAATGACGTGAAAGAATTTACCCGTCTGAACGTGACGCTTACCCAGCTGATGAAAAACAGTCTTCACACTTACCAGATGCAAAAAGAGTTCACCGAGAATGCCTCGCATGAATTGCAAACTCCGCTGGCAGTGATTCAGAGCCAACTGGATTCATTGATGCAATTGGGAGAATTAACCGAGGAGCAGGCGCACATCGTGCAGAATATATATGATTCGTCCCGGCGACTTTCCCGCCTGAATAAGAGCCTGCTGCTGCTTGTCAAGATAGAGAACCGACAATATCTGCAAACCAAAGTAATAGACCTCGCGCAGATACTAAACGAGATACTGCCTCTACTGGATAAACTGACAGGTGGGATAACGGTGCATAAACAGATTCCGGAAACACCTGTTTTTACTCGTGCAAACCGGACATTGGTTGAGAGTCTGATTAATAATCTGGTTGTGAATGCCGTGCGTCATAATAAACCGGATGGGGAAATATTCGTTTCCCTTCGCTCAGATTGCCTTACCGTTTCCAACACTTCATCGGAAGGCGAATTAAATACAGAACTGTTGTTCCGTCGCTTCAACCGTACTTCCGAGAAGGTAAAAGGTAACGGTTTGGGGTTGGCTATCGTGAAAGCGATTTGCGATTCTCATGGATGGACCATAAGGTATGAATACAAGGAAGGACTGCATCGTTTTATCGTACAAATGTTGAGAGCATGAGGTTGTTTATCCTGCTTCTTTTATGCGGTATATCCGACATGCTGCAAGCATCAGATAGTATTCCGCCTATACAACTTATACACTCTGGCGTATCATTAACAAAGTCAAATTCTTTTCGGCAGACAGTGGATAAAGCAACAGGATCAAGAATTTACCAGATGACTTATATCGGTGTGCCGCTTATTGCCGGAGGGTTGCTGGTTAAGAATAAAGATAAGCATTTTCGTAGCCTGCGGAATGAATACTTGCCTGTATTCAGAAAGCGGTACGATGATTATCTGCAATACCTTCCAGCTGCCGTTATGCTCGGAATGAAAGCGGGAGGTGTAGAAGGGCGTAGCTCGTGGGGAAGAATGCTTGCCTCGGACGCTTTTTCGGTGGTTCTCATGGCTGTGGCGGTTAATTCGTTGAAGACAACTTCCAAAGTGATGCGTCCCGATGGCTCTAATAACCATTCCTTTCCGTCCGGGCATACGGCTACCGCCTTTATGACTGCCACCATGTTGAGCAAAGAATATGGCGGACGAAGTCCATGGTACAGTATCGGGGCTTATTCAGTGGCAACTGCCACCGGATTGAGCCGGATGATGAACAACAAACATTGGCTTAGTGATGTGATGGTAGGCGCTGGCATAGGAATACTTTCTACTGAATTGGGCTATTACTTTGCCGACTTGATATTTAAAGAAAAAGGCATCCGCCGTTTTTCTACTGAGACAACTTTCGACAGGTTGAGTAAAACCTCTTTCCTAGGCCTTTATCTGGGATTTAATACTCTGCCGGGGCGTCATCGGTTAATAGATAATTCTGGGATCGCTCTTTCAACGGGTAGTAATGCAGGAATTGAAGGTGCTTATTTTTTCAATCCGTATATCGGAATAGGTGGACGGCTCACCATAGCCAATATGCCTGTTATTCTCAATAATGAAGCGCAAGATGAATCGTTGGATATGATTTCCGGCTATGCAGGTACTTATTTTTCCTATCCTTTCTCTTCCCGATGGATGATTGGTAGTAAATTGCTGGCAGGCTACACCTATCTCCCCGAATGTACATTTACTACTATCACTATCGGCAAGAAAGGAAGTATTAGCATGGGAACAGGCTGCTCGCTTACCTTCCGGGCAAAGCAAAACTTAGGAATAAAGTTTTTTTTCGATTACAACTTGATGAAATCTCCCATTCCTCTAAAAACAAGGATTTTGCAAGTACTTACGGTAGGAAGTGTGGTAGCTGTTTCTTTTTAAGATATAAAGAAAAAGGATGAAAGGAAATAATTAAATTTGCAATATTAATAAATAATATGACATGAGAATTATATCCATCAGAGAGAATCCGGAATACAAAGACAGAGCTATTGATTACATCAGCGGTAAATGGTCGTCAGTTTCAAAAATCATGTATGATGATTGTATTACACATAGTTTATCCACGCCCAATCCCTTACCTCAATGGTACTTACTGATGAACGAAGATGAAATAATCGGGTGTGCCGGATTGATAACGAACGACTTTATTAGCCGCATGGATTTATATCCGTGGGTATGCGGGCTGTACGTTGAAGAAAAATACCGTGGAAATGACTATGGTTTCCTTTTGCTGGCAAAAGCGAAAGAGGATAGCCGGAAAGCGGGGTTCAGCAATCTTTATCTCAGTACAGACCATATTGGTTATTACGAAAAGTATGGTTTTCGGTATGTCGGACAAGGGTATCATCCGTGGGATGATGAATCCAGAATTTATGAATATAGGCTTGATGCTGATAATCAATGATACTATAATATATGAATATCGAAGAGTTACGAGACTGCTGTCTTGCTGTAAAAGGTGCCGAGGAATGCACTTCATTGGGAGAAGATTTATTATCATATAAAATTATGAATAAGGTCTTTGCCTTTTATCTTTTGAATCCAAAGGAAGGTGAACATTTTGTGGTTTTGAAATGTGATCCTGATAAAACTGTGGAATTAAGAGAAAAATACCAAGGTGTTACCAAAGGGGTATATACAGGTGCCACTTTGATATGGAACTCGGTATATATTCAAAAAGATGTTTCGGATGCACTTATTGCCAAGTTGATTGAACATTCTGCCGAAGAGGTCGTGAAGAAGCTTCCTAAAAAGAAACAGGAAGAATATAGAGCTTTAAATGTACGGTCATGTTAAGTATCATGTCAAATAGAGTAAATCTTTTAATGAAACATTTTCCCGACATAATTACTTTAACCAGGATTCCCTTGTCACTAAGCCTGCTGTTTTTCCAGCATAACAGCGTGGCTTTTATTATAATATATTCTTTATGAGGACTAAGTGATGTGCTTGATGGCTATGCTGCACGTAAGATGAGTTTACTAAGTGTGTTAGGTGCAAATCTGGATTCCATTTCTGCTTCATTATCTTACTTATCATGTTCTTATGGAACTGGTATGGTATAATCCCTTTTGTACCAACTTTAATTCTTATCTCCTTAGTTCGAGGAGTCATTACTGGAGTAATCTATCGTAAATTCCAACAATTAGGTGTTGCTCATACTATTGGCAATTATTAGTATATAGTATACCTCTACTCTATATCTTTACAGGTAAAATAGATTTTCTCTGGATTATTTTCTCAAGCACTCTATTGGTTTCTTTGGAAGAAACTTCAAAATTCAAAATGTCTACAAATTCACCACTTATCTTTGTTCTGTCTTTCTGCGTGGCAGATGACCGAAATTAAAAACATTATTTAAATTACAAAAATGAAAAAAGTATTATTAACCATCATGTTGTGTGCTGTATCCTATATAGCAACATTTTCTCAAACAACCGAAATTAAACAATCGACTTTCCAGTTAAGCCTTATTCCGCCTATTGGTACTAACGGACGGTATTCGGCAGAGTATACGAATGATTATTCACTCAATTTGTTGGTGGGTATATCTAAGAACGAAGAGAAGTTCACAGTAGGCGTACTATCAAACGTAATCCTTAATAATGCAAAAGGCTTTCAGGTTGCGGGACTATCCAACTATGTCGGAAAGGAAGGAAAAGGATTACAGTGGGCTGGGCTGGCAAATATAAACAAGGGGGAGTTTAGAGGTTTCCAATTAGCCGGACTGGTGAACATAGCTGCTGATATGAGGGGAGTACAATACGCAGGGCTAGTTAATATAGCCAAAGATGTAAGAGGCGTTCAGCTTGCAGGACTGGTTAACGTTGCTAAAGATGTAGCAGGTGCCCAATTTTCATTCTTGGTCAATATTGCTGATAATAGCGATTGTCCGATAGGACTTATTAATATTATCAAAAATGGAGAAATGGGAGTCGCCGTTACGTATGATGGTTTAGGAAGTACAATGGTATCCTTTCGTTCGGGAGGCAAATATACCTATGGCATTTTAGGAATGGGATACAACCATAAGATGAAGAAAAATGGGAAAGTTATCGAAGCAGGATTAGGTGCTCATATTCCTGTAACAAAATGGTTTAGAATTAATAATGAGATAAAAGCATCAAGTATCGGGTGTGGTTCAAACGAGCCTGTCTACAATGCTGGCTATTCACTTCTTCCGGCTTTCAGAATCGGACGGTATATCGAGCTGTTTGGTGGGGCAAGCATCAATTTTATGGGAACAAAAAATATGAATGCTAAAAACGTATTTCCCAATCATTCATTATGGAAAGAATATGGTTCTACACAGTTAGAACAAGTGTCCATCGGTTACCAAGTAGGTATACAATATATTTTTTAAATCATTAAAATAGATTGGAACAGGAATAAAAGATAAAATAGATATATGGTTTCTTATCATTGGAAATATAGTTTTGGAAATTATCCCTTAACTGTTTTTGTATATTTTCTGAATGAGAACTGGTATTTTATCTTTATATATTCCTAATGATATCTCCAACTTACTTTTGGTATCCCCACATTTGGCAAGCAAGAAAAATGTTTGGTTTATACCAATATTTATCGTTCTGATATTTCTTTGGATTATAACTGAAGAACTGTCTTGGGCATATAATTCTATGTTATTGAACTATATCGGTTACTTTACGGCAAGGTTCATCAATAGATAATAATGGAAAGCAACGGATATATTGCATGAAAAATTATCATGAAAACGGTATTGGTCGTGGAAGATGAAAGAACGTACGCTCGCATAATAACCAACTGGTTGATAAAAAACGGGATGAATGCTCGATATGTCTTGTCAATTAGTGCTGCGAAGGAGTTTGTGCTGGGCCAAAAGATAGATCTGATATTATCGGATTTTAACCTGCCAGGAGGAAATTGTATGGAGTTATTTAGCTGGATGCGTGCAAATGGCTATAGAATACCATTCCTTATTATGACTGGATTTGGAAATATAGAAAAGGCAGTAGATGCCATAAAGAGAGGAGTGGATAATTATTTAATCAAGCCAATACAATCTGAAAAAGTATTGAATATTATAGATGATCTCTTTATTGAAAGCGAAAAAACTTCGAAAAGTCCGTTTGTCTACTATTATGGGAAAAGTCCGCTGGCATTAAAAACACAAGAATATATACGGATTGCGGCTCCGGTAGAATCGCTGACAATATTGTTGCGTGGTGAATCAGGAACAGGAAAAGAATATGCAGCCCGACAGATATATGCTATGAGCAAAAGGTCAAATGCTCCTTTTATAGCTATAGATTGTGGTACGTTACCTAAAGAATTAGCGGCATCGGAATTGTTTGGATATGTAAAAGGAGCTTTTACCGGGGCTACTGAAAACAAAACCGGATTATTGGCTGCTGCCAACCACGGAACATTATTCTTGGATGAGATTGGCAATCTGGGATTGGATGTACAAAGGCTCATACTTCGATTTTTGCAGGAGAAAAAATACAGGCCTGTGGGAGGTAAAGAAGAAGTTAAAGCAGATATCCGTTTGTTGGCCGCCACCAATGAGAATTTAGAAAAAGCTATAGCAGAAGGGCGGTTTAGGGAGGATTTCTTTCATCGACTAAACGAATTCCCTATTTATATACCCTCGTTAGCTGAATGTCCGGAAGATATATTACCATTAGCTGAATTCTTTTTAAGGTTGGCCAATAAAGAGTTTGAAAAAGATATTAAGGGCTTTGATTGTGAAGTACAACAGATATTTAAAAAATATGCTTGGACAGGAAATCTTCGTGAATTACGTGGCGTGATTCGCCGTGCGGTTTTGTTAGCTAAAAGCGAATGGATTACGTCCGGAGAACTTATTATACAAATGGATGACAAGTCAACTGAATCCAAACCTTTGGATAATGGACGCATGATGCGGGAAGCAATTGTCAAAATGCTTGTAGTCACTGGTAATAACAAGCGTAAGGCTGCCAAACTTTTGGGAATTGCACGGAGTACACTCTATGCAAGAATGAAGAAATATCATATAAAATAAAAAGAGTTCAAATACCGGACACAAAGTGTCTGGACGGACATGTTCCATCAAGACATATACTATTTGTAAACACTGCAATATACTGATAAATAGTCATATTACTATTTGAAATTTAACGGCACAACTATTGTCTCTTTATTTATATGTCAGCAGGCTGAGAATAATAAGTTTGTAAAACTAAAAAATGAAAGCCCATGAGAATATTGATTGAGACTACTTTGATTGCAATGTTTACCTCCTATCAGAATCAACAGGAACTTGCTCCCGGTGAACTGTCTACTGCTTATGAAGAATTCGTATCTCTGCTTGCAGTAATTGCGGATGACGACCGTATTGGACACTTGCGCAGGCTCAACTATACGAAAATAGAATTGACTTTCCTGAAAAAAGCTTGTGATGCCATGACTGAAGGGAGACATATACTCTATGATGTGTATATCAATAAATCACTCGCAGTGCTGGATGCAGAAATTCAGATAATTAAAGACTTCTATATGGAGAATAAATTGTCATCCGTAATCCAGATAAAGCATCAACCGGAAGGTGGAAATAGAAAAAGAACTGTTGCACTGACATGGAATGGTACAGATAGTGATTTGATAGAATTGGTAGCAGCGTTGATGGCGGCAGGAACAATTGGTTCAATGGGAGGGAAAAAAGTTACAGTTGTGGATGTGATTAAAGTTTTTGAGGAAGCTTTTCATCTTAAGGTCAATGCCCTCTACACAAAGCGTGGAAAGGTATTTGACCGTTGCACGGACACAACTCCTTTCATCGACTCGTTGCGTAACAGCTACAACCGAATGCTGGAAGAACGACTGGCATAATAAATGGATTCGCCAACTGACGCCAAAGACAGACTTACATGTCACCTGTCTTGTAGTTCGGTTGGCGAATGCTTTTCTTTGCGATTGATATTCATTTATAAATAGTGGCTTATGTCAATCTTAAAAAGAATCTTATCCCTTTTGAAACGGAGTAAACCAAAGGATGTCTTTGGTTTATTCGACAACCCCGACGCGTCGAAACACGATAATCGGGTATTTGCCATTGCTACCGAAGCTGGTGTGTTACTCTTTTCAAATACTCCGAAAGGAAAAAAGGCACAAGGTAGTTATTTGCAAAGCCTTGCGGACAGCTTTTTCAATCTTACAAAAATACAAGAAACACTACGAATCTACGAGATAGATTTGCCAACCAAAAGGGTGGCTGAGTTGGCGGATAATTGCATAGATAAACTATCAAAAGCCGATCTGCGGAGTGAAGACACGCAATTAAGGCGTTCCGTTGTCAGTTTTACTTCTGATAAATTTGTTGGGCCGGAAGTTCTGGAAGGAGCCGTGTGCAAGGACAAGTTCGATATCAGACCTGATTTTCACAACTTCGACCGTTTGACGAAGGAATTCTCGCTTGGTATCTCACCCCGGAACTATGATGTGGCTTCTTTATTATATATATCGGAAAACGGATATGCAGGTCATGTGGTAGCGGATAAATTCCATCCTTTCAGTTATCAATATGAATTTAGGGAGTTGGCTGAGAAGTTAGGTGATAGCATAAAAGCACGGCAAAACGCACCCTTATCGGCCCATGACTTCGGTTATACAGCCCTGCAAAAAGAAGCGAAAGTGATGGCAGCTGATATCTTGCAATCCGAGTTTCATTTGCACGGCGGGGAGTTCAGCCTTAGCGGAAGAAAAGCTGTGTCCACTATCGAACGCAATCAGAAGCAAGATTTGGAATTCAGTACACTGGACGGTGAAATAGATAAGAGACAGGAACGGAGTCAGGTAAAGCATGTCCTGTCTATCACGGCTAAAAAAGAGAAGAAACAATTAATTCTATAAGGATGATGAATGAAAATAAAATGAATCATGCGGAAAGCGGTAGTCTGTATATGACGCTGGATGCTTTTTACAAGCCCGTCTATTTAAGTCTGAGAGGGCAGGGTGAGACTGGTTTTGAACGCTATATTGAAAACAATGTACAGTTTCATGTGGTAGACCGCGAATTTATTCCCGATCACTGAATGTTTCGTTTCGACTTTCATGACAAAAGTAAAATACCTGAGATTAGGGCGACAGATAATGCCGATTATTTGCAACGATTGTGTCCGGTACTGAAACAGGAAAAAATACATCCTTCGGGAATAGTGCGCTTGCGTGATGCCGCTTTTTGCTGTGAAAGAGGAATTGCGCCTCTCTCAGTAAGCGCTGCGCATTCGGCTCTGACTGAAAATGAAGATTATAATCGGTTGGCATACCGCTTCGGTATGGACGGTCATGTCATTCGGAACGGGCTGGCTGCTTTTCCCACCTGTACAGCAGTGGAATTCGGAAAGACCGTATGGTTATTTAGTAAAGACCAGGCGGGGGATAAAGCATTAAATAAGTTCATGCAAGAGCGAACAGCCAATTTTTTCAAAAAGAAAGTTCAGCCTGAAGAACTCCGCATCTACGAAGTGGCTCCGTTGGATGCAGTTTTCCGCTTCAGTCTGAAGGATTATCAAAAGACATCGCCTGACTTATTGAAATACGGCATCTGTACCGTTCGTCAGGAAATGACACCCACTTTACGGAACTTTAACCGACTGATGAATAGACTATCGGAACGATTACCACTGACGGGAGAACAGGAGCAAGTGGTATCTGTACTTAACTCACGACCGGATAAGGCAGAATATCAGGCAGTGGCAAAGACTGGCCCATTTAAGAAAAAGGAACAAAGTATCAAACTATAATCAAGTACCAAGATGGAAAAAGAAAAAAACAAGAACAGCGGAAGTGTCTACGTGACAGTCGACAAAGACGGAAATCCTGTGCATATCAGTACCAAAGGCAAAGGTAACAAGGGGCTGATGGACTTCATGCTTGAAGATGTAGAGAAGGCATTGCATCGAAAAGAAATACCTACCGAATGAATAGTTCAGTACAATGTACCCGATCTTGTGTTCGTTCCTCCTCTGTCCGAAGGTAAAAATGAGGATTATTTGCAGCGGTTGGAGAAAGCGATGGATGAGCAGGGAGTCATGCCCCATCGAAACCTGCGAATCTCGGAAGTGGTTTATTGTCTATGGAATGACACAGACCCGCTATCAAAGGACGAACACCATACTCGCATACTCACGCCTACCACGTGGCAAGAGATTATAAACTCGCCTTACATCACCGAAATGCTGAAAGATCTTCGGCAAGGCAACAAATATTACACGGGAATTGAGACAGAGAAAGGCATATTGCTTTTTGGAAGGGATTTGTTTGGGCAGCACCAATCCAACAATTATCTGCAAAGGAACATTGAGGAGTCTTTCTTTAACTCGGATTTTAAAGGTGATACGCTTACAATCTACGAACTGCGTAGTTGGCCGTCGCTAATGGAAGGTAAGATAAATCTCTGTGAGGATAAATTTGGCGTGGCTTTTACTCCCGAAGAGATTCCTCAAAATGCTTACATAGAGAAATCAGCTTTGAGAAATATCACCGATACCGAAACGTATAATCTAGCTCCTACATGAAAGAATTACCATGAACTAACCGGCTACGACACAGGATTAAACCTGTCAAGTAGTGCTGATAATTATGATCTGGCAGTCTTATTATATATAAAGGATAAAGGTTATCCGCAAGGTGGAATGTTTCATGAATATCCTAATGAATTTAGTTTTAGTGAGAACTTTGAAGATATAGAAGAAAAACTTGCAGGGAAGAAAGTCTATGATTCGACGGACGAGTTACAGGAACAAGCGAAGCTATTGGCCGTAAATCTGCTGAAGGTACATTTTTCGGATATTCGACAAGAAAATCAAGGTGATAAGATCGTCGTCGAAAAGACCATAAAAACTCCAAAAGGATTACGATTATAAGAGAAGAAAGGAGAATAAGACACATGGAAATGATTTACATGGAAGCCCGACTGTTTAAGAAAATGATGGATCGGTTTGATGCGTTTGTAAATAAGGCGAATGCAGTTTGTGGAAAAAGCAATATGAAAGGTATAGAATCATGACTCGATAATCAGGATGTATGCTTGCGGCTAAATATCTCTTTGCGCACCTTGCAAATGTTTCGCGATACCGGAAAATTACCCTATTCACAAATCAATCACAAGATGTATTACAAAACGGAAGATGTTGAGCGTTTATTGCTTTATGTTCAGAACAACCGCTTGAAGAAATTAAAAAAGTAACTTATCAATAGAATTAAAAATGGAAGATGTTATTACAGAAAGAACTCCGCAGGTAATTGCTTTCTTTCAAACAATGAAATCCCTGCTAACCAATATAGAAAGTATGGCCGGAAATTGCAGACCTTTTTTGAATGGCGAACGGTTCATGACCGACAAGCAGTTGGCTGAGGTCTTAAAGATAAGCCGCAGGACTTTACAGGATTATCGTACTAATGGGATTCTTTCCTATTATATGGTAGGCGGAAAAGTTTTATATAAAGAAAGTGATGTATTGAAACTGCTTGAGGATAATTATTATCCGTCCTACAAGTAGTCTGTTATTAAAAAAGGATTTTATCACAATTGATAAAATCCTTTTTTAATACCGCCTATATCGCAAATTTGCCTCTGAGTATCTGCATTTCATCAGAAACCGTTCGGTCCAATATACGGGCATAAATTTTTGTGGTCCTAATATCAGTATGTCCCAACATTTTGGCGATCGACTCCATAGATACTTTGTTTGCAATGGCCAAACAAGCAAATGTATGGCGCGCGATGTGTGTACTCAACGTCTTCTGAATTCCGCATACATCGGCTATTTCCTTGAGATAACTGTTACACCGTTGATTGCAGGGGACAGGTATTACGACTCCTTTGCGAACACATTCAGGATGGTTTTGATATTTCTGAATTAGCTTCACTGGAAGATCGAGTAAAGGTATATTGCACATATTATCTGTTTTTTCCCTTGTTTTGCGAATCCAATAACTACCGTCCATATCGCGGAAGATATGCTCCGGTTTCAGATGTTGCACATCCGTGAAAGCGAGTCCGGTCAGGCTACAAAAGACGAAAATATCACGGACTATTTCCATTCTTGGAATTGTGAATTCTTTTTCAATCAGTTTATTTAATTCTTCTTCCGTCAAAAACTCACGGTTACTGGCAGTCTGGTGGAAACGGATTTCAACAAACGGGTCATCATCCATCCACTTGTTCACGAGAGCATTCCGGATTATCTTTTTCAGATTCTTCAGATACTTGACTGTCGCATTCTGGGCGCAGTCTTTCTCCGTCTTGATAAAATGCTCGAACTCTTTCACAAACTCCTGATTAATATTCTTCAATGGAATATCAGAGAAACGATATTTCTCTTTCATGAATTCTTCAAGATAGCGGACCGTTCTCTCATATCGTAAAACCGTACCCAATACCACATCTTTATCCAAAAGTTCACGGTATTTCTTATTATGTTCCCTGAAAACTTCCAGCAACATTTTTGGAGATTCACCTTCACCATAGAAATGGCGTTTCAGTATTTCGGCGGTAATGGGTTTGCCGTCTTGCTCCAATTCTCTGTGGATACGTAGTACTTTTGTCCGAACCGTTTCAAGATAGTGGTTGAGTTCCTGATGCTTCCGTTCCTTCCCAATCGCACATTCCTTATTACTATTCCACAGGGAAACCTCGACACTGCGTTTGATTTGAACTTCCGCACGTTGGCCATTGATTGTGATGCGTAGGCAAATCGGTGCCTCGCCATTCTTTAATAACTTACTCTTCTTGATGAAAAAGAGGATTGAAAAATAGTTTCTGTCCATACTTTTAAGTTTAAATTTTAATGGTTCAAAAATACTATTTCAAGCCTAAAATCCTGTTACGCAAAACGCAGTGAATCAAAGAGTAAAGTTCAATTCGGTGGACTAAAATCGGACCTAAACAAAGTCCACCTATTTCACCTGTATTTCTTGCTGTAATCTGCCTAAAATGCTGGACCGAGGGGAAAAAGAAATCCCCGATAGTGATTGACTATCAGGGATTTACTTTATTTTTCATCTTGTTTCAGTGATCCAGCTGGGGCTCGAACCCAGGACCCCAACATTAAAAGTGTTGTGCTCTACCTGCTGAGCTACTGAATCAATCCTTTATGCTTTCTTTCGAATTGCGGGTGCAAAGGTAGAACATTTTTTTAGAACTCCAAAGCATTTCAAACATTTTTCTTATCTTTGTGCCATTATCAACAATATACAATCATTAATATATGGCTGACGATAAAAAAATCATCTTCTCAATGGTGGGAGTGAGCAAAGCTTTCCAACCAAATAAAAATGTACTGAAAGACATTTACCTGTCGTTCTTCTATGGAGCGAAGATTGGTATTATCGGTCTGAACGGTTCCGGTAAATCTACCTTATTGAAGATTATCGCGGGTCTGGAGAAATCCTATCAGGGAGAAGTGGTCTTCTCTCCGGGATATTCTGTGGGCTATTTGGCACAAGAACCTTATCTGGACGACACAAAGACAGTAAAAGAAGTAGTAATGGAAGGTGTGCAACCGATCGTTGACGCACTGGCAGAATACGAAGAAATCAATCAGAAATTCGGTTTGCCCGAGTATTATGAAGATCAGGACAAGATGGATATACTTTTCGCCCGTCAGGGAGAATTGCAAGATATCATCGACGCAACTGATGCATGGAATCTGGACAGTAAACTGGAACGTGCGATGGATGCGCTCCGTTGTCCGCCCGAAGATCAGCCGGTGGTGAATCTCTCCGGAGGTGAACGCCGTCGTGTCGCTCTTTGCCGTTTGTTGTTGCAGAAACCGGACATCCTGTTGCTCGATGAGCCTACCAACCACTTGGATGCTGAATCTATCGACTGGCTGGAACAACATTTGCAACAGTATGAAGGTACGGTTATCGCCGTAACTCACGACCGTTACTTCCTTGATCACGTTGCCGGATGGATTCTCGAACTCGACCGTGGCGAAGGTATCCCTTGGAAGGGAAACTACTCATCCTGGCTGGAACAGAAGACCAAACGGATGGAAATGGAAGAAAAGACCGCCAGCAAGCGTCGTAAAACACTGGAACGTGAGTTGGAATGGGTGCGCATGGCTCCGAAAGCTCGTCAGGCGAAAGGAAAAGCCCGTCTTAATTCATACGACAAGTTGCTGAATGAAGACTTGAAGGAGAAAGAAGAGAAGCTGGAAATCTTTATCCCGAATGGTCCCCGTCTGGGTAATAAGGTAATTGAGGCAAAACACGTAGCGAAGGCATACGGCGACAAACTGCTGTTCGATGATCTGAACTTTATGCTTCCTCCTAACGGTATTGTCGGTGTCATCGGTCCTAACGGTGCAGGAAAAACAACTCTTTTCCGTCTGATTATGGGATTGGAAACGGTAGATAAAGGTGAGTTTGAAGTAGGAGAGACCGTAAAGGTATCCTATGTAGACCAGCAGCATAAAGACATTGACCCGAACAAGAGCGTCTATCAGGTAATCTCCGGTGGTAATGATTTGATCCGTATGGGTGGACGTGATATCAATGCACGTGCGTACCTGTCCCGTTTCAACTTTGCCGGTGCCGATCAGGAAAAACTTTGTGGTGTTCTTTCCGGTGGTGAAAGAAACCGTCTGCATCTGGCGATCGCTCTGAAAGAAGAAGGTAACGTTCTGCTGCTCGATGAGCCGACCAATGACATTGACGTGAACACCCTTCGTGCTTTGGAGGAAGGTTTGGAAGACTTTGCAGGGTGTGCGGTAGTCATCTCTCACGATCGTTGGTTCCTTGATCGTATCTGTACGCATATCCTCGCTTTTGAAGGAGACTCTAATGTATTCTACTTTGAAGGTTCCTATTCAGAATATGAGGAAAACAAATTGAAGCGTCTAGGCAATGAAGAGCCGAAGCGTGTTCGTTATAGAAACCTAATGACTGACTAGTATTTGCTGACAGATTACAAGTTAAATCTCACTTAATATACGAAAGTGAAAGGCTCTGCAAACATTGCAGGGCCTTTATTGTTTTCGAAAGCAATAAAATGTTTATCTCTCTTAAAAGAATGTAGCATAATTGTCATCTAAGTCTAAATAATATTAATTATCTTTGTGCACAGTTTCAATGAAACAAACAATTAGTATTAACTAATAAATTACATTATGTTGAAGAGAATGCGGTCTTTTTTAGTGGTCGTAATGTTACTGATTACTGCTACGATGAGTGCGCAAGTTACCACAGCAAGTATGAGTGGTAAAGTAACAGCACAAGATGAACCTATTATTGGAGCAACGATCGTTGCTATTCACGAGCCCTCCGGTACCCGCTATGGTACAGTGACCAATGTCAGTGGGCAATTCAATCTGCAAGGTATGCGTACAGGCGGTCCTTACAAAGTCGAAATCACCTATGTCGGCTATCAGTCAGCCATTTACAAGGGAATCCAGTTGTCATTAGGAGAAAACTACGTATTGAATGTTTCTTTGAAAGAAAGTTCAGAACTGCTGGACGAGGTAGTAGTGACTGCCTCAAAGAACAGCAATATGAAGAGCGATCGTGCCGGTGCTATCACGAATATCGGCGAAGAACAAATGGCGATGCTTCCTGCAATCAACCGTAGTATGAATGACGTGATGCGTCTGACTCCACAAGGAGCAAATACAGGAAATGGTTTTGCAGTCGGCGGAGGTAACTACCGCCAGTCTTCAGTCACAGTCGATGGTGCTGCTTTCAGCAATGCTTTCGGTATTGGATCTAACTTGCCCGGTGGCGGTTCTCCTATTTCTTTGGATGCTTTGGAACAGATCGCTGTATCTGTTACTCCGTTTGACGTTCGTCAGAGCGGATTTATTGGTGGAGCAATCAATGCCGTAACCAAGAGTGGTACAAATGATTTCTATGGAACAGCTTATACTTATCTGACTAATGAGAACTTGAAAGGTAACAAAGTAGGCGATTTGGATCTGATACGTGAGAAATCTCAGAACTATCTTTATGGTGCCAGCTTTGGTGGTGCTATTATAAAAAATAAGTTGTTTTTCTTTGTAAACGGTGAGTATGAAGATAATGTAACGGCAGGACCTAAAGCACGTGCACGTCAGAGCGACAGCGATGACTGGGGACCTAACACAGCGAATGTTAATCGTCCGACTGTTGGCAAAATGGATGAAATCCGTAACTATTTCATTAATGAATATGGTTATGATCCGGGACAGTATCAAGGATATTCTATCAAAACTCCTGCTTATAAGATTATGGCACGTTTGGACTGGAATATAAATGATAACAACAAATTGAACTTCCGTTTTACACGTGCTCATTCAAAAGACAATAGTGGTCCTACTTCTTCAACGTCCCCACTATATGCTACAGATATATATCAAGGACCGGCAGTTTCGCAAGGTTCGGGTAATGTGAATAATAATGCTGCTATGTATTTTGAGAATTCTCGCTACTTCAAAGAATACAATTTTACATCGTATGCTTCAGAGTGGAACTCAAAATGGCTGGATGGTCGTTTGAACAATGTGACACGTATGACATATTCTTTCCAAGATGAGCCTAGAAGTTATGGTGGTGCGGCGGATTTCCCAACAATTGATATTCTGGATGGTGGTGCAGTGTATGCCCGTATCGGTCCGGATATCTTCTCACCGGGCAATCTTGCACAAGCTAGAACTTTTGTGCTGACAGACGAATTATCTTATACGACAGGTATTCATAATTTATTAGCAGGTTTCCAATTCGAATATAATAAAGCTACAAATGGCTTTATGCAAGCAGGTAATGGTTACTATATATATGATAGTTGGGAAAGTTTCAAGAATAAAAAAACTCCGGAGGCTTTTGCTATTACATATTCCAATGCAGATGATTATAGCCAGTTTAATGCTGAAATGAAGACTCAGCAATATTCATTGTATTTGCAGGATCAGATGAATATCAGTGAAAACTTTAAGTTGATGGCTGGTATCCGTTTCGAAATGCCTAAGTACCCTTCTTTGAAGAATAATTATAATGAAGATTTTGCGAGATGCGAATTTGGTGGGGTCAGATATTCTACTGATCAAGTGCCTTCTGCTAAAATTTCCGTTTCTCCTCGTGTAGGCTTCAACTGGGATATTACAGGAGAACGTAAATATGTACTTCGTGGAGGTACAGGTATTTATGTAGGGCGTTTGCCTTTCGTATGGTTAGTTTCGGCGGTAGGAAACTCTAATGTCGGTCAGTCTCAGTATTATTATACAAAGAATGCAGGCGCTTTGAAGCCATATTTCCAACCGTCAGTATCAGGTGTGTTGAATGAGTTGTATCCTAATGGTAGAACTACTACTATCAAATCTCCTACAGACCCTACGATCATTGATAAAGATTTGAAGATGCCGTCCACATGGAAAACGTCTTTAGCATTCGATACCAAACTCCCTGGTGATATTGACTTCTCTATTGAAGGAATATTTAACAAAGATATCAATCCTGCTGTTATTTCTAATAAGGCATATAAGCCTTCTGAGACTACAACGACATTTAATCCGAATGATACACGTAATGCCTATTCTAAATATACAGATGCGTCATGGACTAATGGCAATGGAAAGCAGAATGTATATTTCATAGAGAATGGTGGTCATAAAGCATACTATTATTCAATTACAGCTCAATTGGCGAAGTCATTTGATTTCGGTTTGTATTTATCAGCTGCTTATACGCATTCAAAAGCTAAATCATATAGCGATGGTATCGGTGACCAGGTAACTTCTGCATATAAGACAAATACATACTCTGTGAATGGAATCAATGAACATGAAACAGGATATGGTACTTATGTATCACCGCATCGTGTTGTAGCTTCTGCCGGATATCGTGTTGAGTATGCTAAGAACTTTGCTTCTTCATTGTCTTTGGTTTACGAAGGTATGAATATGGGATACGCAGGCGGTTATGGTTATGCTCGTTATTCTTATACATTTGCGGGTAATATCGTAGGTGATGGTGGAGCAAATAACTTGTTGTATATTCCTGCTTCCAGAGAAGAACTGAATAATTGGACTTTTGCTGAGAAAACATGGAATAGTACATTGAATAAGGCTGTTGACTACAAATTAGGTGATGGTATATATACGGCAGATCAGCAGAAAGATGATTTTTGGGCATATATCAATCAAGATAGTTATTTGAAGAAGCACAAAGGTGAATATGTAGATCGTGGTGGTGTTGTCATGCCTTGGCATCATCAGTTAGATTTGAAATTCATGCAAGATTTCTATATGAAAGTAGGCGGTAAGCGTCATACCTTACAGTTCGGTGTTGATATCAAAAATGTCCTGAATCTTTTGAACTCTGATTGGGGATTGTATAAGACTGTAAATAACACTAACCTTTTGGCTTATGATGGTAAGAATGCTGAATGCAAGGGATACACATTCCAGAAGAGCAGCGGTAAGAAGCTGACCGATACTTATACTGATTACAAAGATTTCAGATCTACTTACTCAGTGATGTTTAGCGTTCGCTACATCTTCCATTAATTAGATCGAACGATAATAATAAAAGGCTGCTTCCCGTGGAGGCAGCCTTTTATTGTATGTGCTTTTATGTGCATGAGGATCTATTTTATTAGCATCTTCATCACCACCGGATTATGATCACTATACTCCAAATCCGGAGAGAAGTAATCCACCCCTTGAAACTCAGACGAATGGAGGATATAGTCGATTCTCAGCAGATGCTTGAAATATCGGAAAGTGTACATATACCCATGTCCGCAGGTCTGAAAACCATCATTCAGTTTTTCTCCTTTTACCGTTTGATATACATATGAAGAAGGGAGAGAGTTGAAGTCACCACATACCAGGGTGGGATAGGGAGAAGCGGAAATCAATTGATTGATATGTTCAGCTTGTGCGGCACGTTTCTTGAAGTTCTCGTGCAGACCATCGGCAAGGGTGAGAGCGGCACGTTCCGCACGGTCGGTATCATCCGCACGAAGTTCTTTTTCCAGTTTGCGCTTGTTGCGGCTGACTTCCGTAGTCTGCAGATGATTGTTGAACAGACGGATTGTTTGGCCGTTAATGTCGATATCACACCACAGGCTGCAGTTGTTGGAATTTGGGTAGGTGACGAGCTGCTTCTCCTTGATAGGATAACGGCTGAACACAGCCAGTTGCAAAAGACTCTCTCCGGCAGGAGAAGAAGGTACATAGTAATACGGCCATTCGGAAAGAACGGTGCGAAGACTGTCAATACCAAATTCATGATTGATCCCAAACTCTTGAAAACAGAAGATATCTACACCGAGCTCCTTCATGTAAGCAGCGATTTGCTTGCATGAGAAACCTGTGTGCTCGTGATTAAAGCTGTTAACGTTATAGGTGGCAATAGTCAGTGCTGATTCGGTGGCCCTTTCGTTTTTCTTCAGAGATTCAGTATTCGGTTGGGAAGCCGAATCGAAAAGCGGGGACTGGAGGACACGGGTCAGATACCCCAAATTTCCCAGTATGGCGATTAAAGGAATGAAAACCCAGCATCGCCAGCGAACCGTCCAATAGATGGCAGAGGCGACATTAGCCAGCAAAAGTATCGGCAGAACCAATCCGATAAAGGGCATCAGCTTAAAGCCCTCCGGCGAAGCATCTCCGGCGAAGGCTCCGGCTAATGTGAAACCTGCCAGAATACTCGTCAGCAGGATAGACAGGTAGTAAAGTAATCTATATAAGGCTTTCATTTTATGGTAACCATTTATTAATCATATCCTTGAGCTTCGCTTGCGAGATCGGTTTGGCGATGAAGTCGCTGCATCCGGCATCCGTTGCAGCGATCTGATCCTGTTGATAAGCATAAGCACTTTGTGCGATAATGGGCACAGTAGGAGAGAGCTCACGAATGATCTTCGTAGCCTCCAGACCGTCGAGATTAGGCATTTTGATATCCATCAGAATAAGGTCCGGCTTCGCTTCATCGTATGAGGTAACGGCCTCCATACCGTCCCGTGCACGTATAAGCCTGTACTTTCTTCCAAGAATAGCTTTCAGCAAATCGAAGTTACTGTCCTCATCTTCCGCTATCAGAATAGTCCGCTGGCTTGGAGAGGCATTGGCGGAAATACTATCGGAACTATTATCGTCCGTATTTCCGGAAGTCTTTTCAGAATCCTCCTTGACAGACGTTTCTACTGACGTCTCCGTAGAAGCCATGTCAATCTTTATAGAACCCGTGTCGGTCGATTGTTCCGACTCGTAAGGCAGGGTGAACGTGAAAGTCGTCCCTTGACCTACCACCGAAGAAACGGAGATTTCACCTCCCAGCCGTTCGACAATTGTTTTACAGATAGACAGTCCGAGCCCCGTCCCCTGCGCATAGTTGTTCAACTTGGCGAAACGTTCGAACACACGTCCTATCTTCTCCGGTTCGATGCCCGTACCGGTATCAGTTACGTGGAAAACGATCTGATTGCCCACCAGTTTATATCCGTAACTGATGCTGCCCGCCTTCGTGAATTTGAATGCGTTACCTATCAGATTCGAGAACACCTGGAACACCCGGTTCTTGTCAGTCTCTATCACCAGTCCGTTTTCGGATGGCTCGTAGATCAGTTGTACCCCTTGCGGCGTGCGAAATACGTGAGCGTCATGTACTTCTTTACACAGACTGTTGATATTTATCGGTGCGCTGGTGAACTCGATAATGCCCGATTCGATCTTCGAAAGATCAAGAATCTCGTTGATCAGTTGCAGCAGACGTTCGTTGTTGGCTTCGACGATCTCATAAAATGTTTTACGTTCTTCCTTATTTTCACTTTCGGCTATCAGATGCGAGAAGCCGACGATGGCATTCAGAGGTGTGCGTATTTCATGACTCATGTTGGCGAGGAAAGCAGACTTCAGTTTGTCCGACATTTCGGCTTTCTCTTTGGATGTCTGAAGTTCCCGTTTGATCTTCTCCAGTTCCGTGATGTCCCATTCGATGCTGACGATGATGGGGGAGGAAAGTTCGTCTCCGTCCACCCGTATTTTCCGTTTGTCGAGGATGATCTCGTTTCCGTTTTTGTCTTTCCCTTCGGTTGTCCAGTGCAGTCCCCGTCCGGTGGTGGCAACTAGTGTATCTTCCTCCCTTTTCTTTTCTGCCACTTCGGGGGGATAGTAGTCGAAGTCATTCTTGCCGATAGATTCGCCGATGCACAGATTCCGGTTGTACGATTCCCGGTTGCGGTAGATATATCGGAAATCGTTGTTGATCTCCTTGACGACAATTCCGGCGGGGAGGTTGTCGATGGTAGTATCCATGATCAGGTTGAGTCGTTTGATTTGCGCTTCGTAGTGCAGTCGCTCGGATATGTCGTGGGAGAATGACCAGTAACTTTCTTCACCGGAGTCATTGGTGACGTTGTACATGATTCCCTCGTAAGCCAATATATTCTTGCTGACCTTCGAAGGATGATGGGCGACGAAACTTCTGCTTCCTCCGTGCAGGATATCCTTGCAGCGTTCATGCCAGTCTTCCTGCGTGTTCATATCGCCGGCGATTTCATAGATTTTCAGTTTGCCGATCTCCTCACTTTCCGGGATGCCGTGGTTGTGGAGGAACTGGCGGTTGGCGAAGATCAGCGTACCGTCCTCTTTGGCGGCGAAGATGCTCTCCTTTGCGTTGTTGATGGCGTGCGTCAGCGTGTTGATGTCGTTTCTGCGACGCTGTATGTCGGTGATGTTCTGGATGTAACCTTCGATGTTGCAGCTGCCGTTCGGTAGTTCGTCTCGCAGATAAGCCTGAAGGCGCATATAGTAAATCTCTCCGGCGACACGGACCCGATAGCTGATACTTTCTTCGTTGAGTCCTTCCTCATTCTTCCGGCACCAGCTGGTGAAGCTCAGGCGGTCTTCTTCGACGATAAATTCCTGATATTTCTCCAGAGAGATACTTCTGGAAGATTCCTCGCACAATACTCCGGTGTAGCCCATGTAATGGAAGACATTGTCGCGGGTGTTGTACATCCACTGTCCGATCTGAGCCACTTTCTGTATCTCCCTCAGATTTCGGTTTACCTGTTCCAGCTGGCGTTTCACGTTGCTTCGCTGGGTGATGTCCCGATATTGGCAGAGCACCATGTCATCGTAAGGATACATGATACACTTGAAATAATAGGTATTATCCTCCAGTTCCAGCTTGTAGTTCTTGCTGATGCTTCGCTGTTCCCGAAGCACGGTCTGGAAGGTGCTGTAAACCTTCTCACGGGTATGCTCGGGCATACGTTCGAATATATTTTTTCCTAAAAGCCTCTCTTCTTGTAAAAACCATAAATTGCTATGAATATCAATATCAATGCAAATGCCATTTCTATCGACTAATAGCATGGTGTCGGCGGTCAACTTCAGTATTCTTTGCGCATTATCTGCCTCATGTAATGTTCTGTTCATGCTTGTCCGATTAGATTTATAAGATTCTGTTTCATGCAAAGATAGCAAAATATTTGATTCTCTGTTCTTATTTTTCGGCACGTTTTGCTTTTTCCCAGGCGCCGCTTCCTTTTTTTCTTTTCAGATAGCCGATTCCTTTGAGCACATTCACGTTCATGAATAAGAAATAATAGGGAATAAACAGTACTTTATTCTTTATTTGTCTGGTAGAGAGGTAATATCCCCAGTATCCCATTCCGTAGAAAAGAATCTGTAACCCCAGCAGGGTGCCATAAAACAGGGGAGATTCGCCCAATAGCAAAACGACTATATTCAGTGGTAACAGCGCAAACAGCAGGAATGGAGTGACAGACCAGCGCAATACCCGGTGCGACGTGTACTGAAAACTCAGGATTCCGTAACGGAAAGGATTCAGCAACGGGAGCAGACGCCAGATCGACTGTAATCCTCCGGCAGCGATGCGCACTTTTCGTTTTTCCTCTTCACCCATATCTGCCGATCCGCTTTCGATGGCGTAGGCATTGGTGCAGTAGGCGATGGTGTATCCTTTCATGGCGATGCGGAGAGAGAGGATGAAGTCGTCGAGCAGCGTATCCGGTTCCATCGGTTCGAAGAGTTCGCGGCGGACGGCAAACAGTTCTCCGGCAGCGCCTACAGCTGAGTAGAGACGGGAGTCGAGCGCTTTCAGTGTCGATTCGTATTTCCAGTAGATGCCTTCGCCTCCGGCGGCTGCTCCGTCCTTCGTCTGTACGGCTATACGTTTTTCTCCTGCCACGCAGCCCACTTTCGGGTTTTGAAAAGCCAGTACGATTTCACGGATTGCCTCGCTGTTGACCATCGTGTTGGCGTCCGTAAAGACGACAAGCGGGGTCCGGACGAGTGTCATTCCTCGTGTCATGGCGGCTGTCTTTCCCTGCCGTTTCGGCTGGAAGTAGACGGTTACTTTTCCGTTCCAGTGGGTTTGGAGACGGTCGTTTGTGCCGTCATCGCTTCCGTCCGTCACCCAGACGATGCGGAGTTTGTCCGCAGGGTAGTCCAGGGCGAGGCTGTTCTCCATCTTTTCGTCCACCACGTCTTCTTCGTTGAAGGCGGTGATGAAGAGGGTTACTTCCGGCAGGTCACTGTCCGGTGGCAGCACCCGTTTCACGGGTTTCACGAAAAGCTCTTTCAGCTTGACGAGGGCGTAGAGGACGATACCGTAGCCCAGATAGGTGTAGAACACCATGAACAGGGCGGACCAGAAGATGATTTCGAGGATGAGGGTTTCGTTCATAGCTATATTCTCGTTTAATAGATGTTTGTTGATTTACTTATTGAAGTCGTTTTTTTAGTGCCTCTTTTTTAGCCGATTCTTTCAGTATGTTTACAAAGTAGAGGGCGTCTGCTTTGTTGGAAGCATCGGAAGGATTGGCCTCATATCGTTTTACGAAATTCTCGGCGTGTTCAAACAGGTATTTCCGACAGTCGATATTGAGCATGATACCGTCTTTGTAGTCAGCATAAGATAGTCCGGTCAATGCATCATTTCCTTCGATAGAAACAATGTCATACATGCTAATTCCCGGCAAATTGATAGTGGTAGAAGGATAGTAGAAGAACTTTTCTCCCGGTAAATTTACTGTTAATTTGAAAGAACTTGCGTCTATTTGTGCTATACTAATATGGCTGTTTAAACGATAATAGTTATATTCATAATATTCTTCCTGGCTTGGAAACCATAACGAATCATCCCCATCTTTACCATAATTACTATTTAACCATAATAAAAAGTCGATCCAATTGTTGTCCGTACCATGAACACCTATGCAGATTGCTTTACGTTCTTCTTTGGGTAATTTTAGCAGGTCAGTAATCTGTTGTTTAAAATATGCTGGTGAATCGTTAAACTCCCGTTCTATCAGAGATTTTTGTAAAGTTTCAGACACTTGATACGGATATAGGGTAATTGCTCCTGCTTGTGCGGTCATCGTTTGAATTTCCGGACATTGAAGAGCAGCAGTTACGTATGTTTTATTTCCATTGGGTTCAGCAAGAAATTTACATCCCCTTCCTGTGAGTTTCTCTACAATAATGTTTTGGGCAATATCAAAATGTTCCAATATTTGTATTGGATCATTAGCATCTTTTGTCATTACATCATGGAGGGCAATGCCTGTTCCATAGTTCAACATCTCTCGTATGTTATCCCATATAAGTCCGGATTTCATATAAAAACGATAATAGTTTGCAGTAAACCCCGGCAGTACGTTTGTTTCAGCATCCATCCATTTTTCTTCAGGGGCAAGAGTGGTAGTAATAGCAAACCGAACTTCATTTCCTGCTCCGTCTGTACATCCCAAAGATTGGTTGGCGGAAATAATAGTAGGGGGAAGATCCCCTTTTTGCAAATGTTTGATGTCAAAATATAATTGATGTTTCATATTCTGATCAGTGGGAGTTGGAGTAGGATAAGGTATTGAACTTGAGATCGGTTTACCGTTTATTGCAGCCCACGTACGGCAAAAAGCAGCCTGCATGCAGTCGTCTTGTGTTAGCATCAACATCCATGTCTTATTGTATTTTAAATGAGGGATTTCGACATTAATATCTTTGGTCTGTATTTCTTTTTTTGTGTGGATAATGATTTCTGCTGTAACGTTTGCTGTTTCTTTGTCGAAAGGATACATATAGACGGGAGTAGAATCTGTATCTTTTTCGTTATTGTCTTGTCCTGTATTTCTATTCTCATCGTATAGATTCATTTTTCTTATACAGGAAGTATAGGTGAAAAGACAAGCTGTTACTAAGATGATATTTACTATATATTTTGCCATATCCATAATGATTTTGATGAGACCTTATTTGATGAGATTAGAGTCTTTATCTTTGTATGCCGTCTTTTTGATAAAGAGTCCGGTGATTTCTTTCAGTGCTTTGATTACCCGTATCCATATATTATCAATCAGTGATCCTTCAGAATTTAGGGTTCCATTACTTGTAAGCACTCGTGCTTTGCGACTTGTAATAAATACGATTTTTCCATACGGTTTCATAGCTAATGCTAACGAACCGTCTTCTCCGCGGATAATATCTGTACGAAATCCAAACCGACGTCCTATTTCCGTATTAAAACTGAAAGCCATACCTCGCACACAGAGTTCAGGACGCTGGATGGCTTGTAAGCGGAGGTATATATCGCGCAGGCCTTCGTAGCACCATAGTCCGAATCGGGAATGTCTTTCGTCAACCATAAAACTCCATAAACTGAATGTACATGCAACCTTCGGATTCATTAGATATTTTACATGCGTTTCAATGTAATGCGGTGGATATAAAGTATCTGCATCAATACAAATATGATATTTTCCTTTTGCATGGTCCAATCCGCATTGGCGGGCGTATCCCGGACCTTTCTTCGTTTCGTTATAATAGGTAACTCCCAATGATTTTAATACTTCTTCCGTTTTATCCGTTGAATTGTTGTTAACGGCTATTATTTCAATGGGGAAATGGCAATGATTCTCGGAGAGTGACCAGATACAACTTATCAGATGACGTTCCTCATTGTGTGCAATGAGTACAACCGATACCAGTGGAGAATCGTTTTGACGTTCTTTGAGTTGTCTTTTGACTTTGCGGATACTATCGTCAGAAATCTCATCAAAAGATTTCCCGTATACTTCCAGATAAGTTTTATACCACTTTACCATATGTTGTTCTGTTATTTAGAAGAATAAGTTAATGATTCGAATAAGTTTTTCCATTGTGGCATCACATTTTCCGGTAGAAAGCGTTTTACGTTTTCCCTGGCTTTGTGTCCCATCTTGATGCGTACATTTTCATTCTCAATCAGATAGCAGATTTTGTCTGCAAGTTCCTTGATATTTTCTTTCTCCACTAGTAGACCGTCTTCATAGTCTTTTATAATATCCGAAGGACCATGCGGACAGTCAAATGAGACACAGGGTATACCACATGACATTGCTTCTGCCAAAACGAGTCCAAAACCTTCGTATCGGCTTGATAAGACAAATATCGAACTCATACAGTATTTTTCGGCTATATTCGATACAGTGTGATGAAGCAGACAATTATTATTTAGTTGTAGTTCATCTATTAGTTTGGTGAACTTCTCTTTCAGGTCGCCTTCTCCATAAATATGTAGTTTCCAGTCCGGATGTCTTTGGGCGACAATGCTCCAGGCGGGGATTAGCATATCAAATCCTTTTTGGGGCGCATATCGCCCTACAGCAATAGCATTATGTGACAGAATATCTGTTTGTTTTCCTTCTACAGGAGTAGAAATAGGATTAGGGATGATGCTGATATTAGTCAGTTCCGGCCAGTCTTTAGCTCCTTCACTTGTAAGTATAATCACTCTGGACAGTTTAGACAGGTTTTTGACAAATCTGTTTGCCCATCTTTTCTTTATCATGTTGACAATCGGGCTTTTACGTTTCAGTGCTTCTGCGCCATAGGCGTAGCGGCTGACGTGAAACTCTCCGATTTTCAGGCTACCGTCTTTCAATTTAGTGATAAAGTTCAGTTCCCGGCGCATGGTTGAGATAGTAATGTCCGGTTTCAGTTCGTTCAATAGATTCGATAGTCTTTGTTTAAACCGATAGTAGCGGAACGGATACTTCAGCACTTTACTTACTATGGATTGAGAGTAGGGCAGGTCGAAAGATACTCCTAAGTCGATATGCTTTACTTTGGGGGATAATGGAAAGTGTGGTGCTTTACCCATTTGTTCGGATGTAATGATGGTGATGTCATATCCTTCAAAATGTTCTGCAAAATAGTTGGCTTTGAATGTAACTATCCGTTCTATTCCGCCAGGTGCCTGTAGTGAGGGCAGATAATAGGCTATCTTCATGATTTAATAGATTTTAGCAATGATTTGTTTCCGATAAAATTCTCCGGCGTCGGACACTTGTTTTCCGTTGGCGGCTTCGTTTACGTATTTTCGTTCCAGCTTTACTTTCCGTTTGGCGCCCATTCGCCACCATTCATATTCCACGTCCACATGCCCTGCGTCAATTGCCTGATAACCGGACTTGAATAAATCGTAAGCCAGTACAGTAGCCGTAGGTCCTAAAGCAATCAGGAAGAGAGCGGTTTTCTCGAGTTTTTGCGCTTCATTCAGAATTTCTTGGTAGCGGTCAAATGCGTCACGGGGCGGACAAAGAATACGTCTGATGCTTTTTACATTGTCAAAGAGGTCGTTGCCTACCCCCAAACGGCTTTTTTCGCCTTCAATGAATACGACATCCCTGTCTTTCCAGATAGCTTTCATCTGGTGAAACCACCGTGGGCAGTCTTCTTTGGAAGCGAAGTCCATGTAGGGACGGGTGATGAATGTATTGTAGTATAGCCTGTCGGGCAACAGCAAGCGGTCCCACCAACTGCCATACAGAAAGAAGTGAGTTCTCCAGAATCGGCGTGCTTTGCGGTTATAGCGATAAATGTTTTCGAAAGTATCGGAGATACAAACCAAATGTCCTTCTTCATGGCTTGTCAATACTTCCTTGAGACGCTGAGCCAAGAGTACATTTCCTTTTTGGAATCCTATTTCCTTGTCCGGGTTGGTAAGCAACATCTCACCATCGCCGAAACGGCTCACGGAACATTGGTCTTCTACGATTATCCGAATGGTCTCATCAATGGAAGCTACCTGCGGAGTTATTTTCTGATGGCATCTGAGAGCCATGTACCAGAAATTGTACCATTCTACAGTAATGCCATAACGCAATTTATAGCGGATAGCATTGATCAGTGGCTGTATATTCATAGTGATATAGTTTTATTCAAAGGTTTCATTAATAACAATTTGCATCTGGGCTTTCCATGAAAGTGATTGCTCTATAGACATCCGTATTTGGAGCGGCGTTGTTTTCAATGATTGATAAAAGCGAATTACTTTTTCGATGTCAAGGGGCGAATCGTCCGGTGCTGCCTTAAGTATGTATGGTTGATGCTCAAAGTCATCATCCGTTTCTGAATAAACAAAAGGAATGCCTCTTGCTGCATATTCACGGTTTTTTAAGGTCTTAATTTTGTCAATACCGCTACGATGGCGAGCCAGACTGCCTATTCCCATGTCCGACTGCTCGAACACGGCATCCAGTTCTTTGCCGTATAAGGCACTATGAAAGATGATATATTTCTCTAACTGATGTTTGGCTACATCTTTTTTATAGCTGTCCACCAGTTCGGGAACCCCGAAGCCTACGATATTGAGATATACTTTATAATCATGAGTGTCCGTATGTGTACGATAGTAATTTGCCATGCCGGCTATAACTCTGTCGAAACCATGCCATGGGTGCATTGTCGCTACGGCAATCAGTTGTAGAGAATGTGCGGTATCATTCTTTGGACCTCTTAAAGGGATTTCGCTGAAATCAATTCCATTTGAGATGCGGATGGTGGGGCGATTCCAAATAATGTCATAGTCCGAAAAAGTGACGATCTTGTCAACATAGCGTGCCAGATGCTGTCGGAAACATTTGTCTATAAATAGGATTCGTTGGTATACGAATGGGAGTCCCTTATATTCTTGGTCGTATGGATATGTCGGGATTTCCATCACTATACGTGCTCCGGTCTTTTTTAGTAGTTTCATCAGCCGTATGCTGAAAGGGCTGGCATTATGGACATAGCGTACATAGATAAAGTCTATGTTTTCTTTCTGTACATAATGTACGATACTGTCAAATTCGATTCTTTTTAGGATTTTTCCTTTGATCCCGAAACCATAGTCGGCGATTATCGATTCATCTACCATACGGCGTTTATGGTTGTCCGTATCGTCTAGCCAACACGTATGCATTTCTAGTCCGCATTCTTTGAGGGCTTTTACTTGATAACGTATCTTTTTACTGATTCCGTTGAATGCTTCGAAACCATGGAATATGAGGAATAATCCTTTCATTGTTTGTTCTTTTGTACCAACTTTCTATTTTCTTACAAGAGTCTTCACTTTGCCTGTGATATCATAGGTGTGTGTTACTTGCATATATGTTCCAAAGATAATAAAACTTACGAAACTTTTTGCAATAAGTGTTACGAAAATATTCATATTTTCCATCATATAATATATAGGCGTGAGGAATGCCGTTATTAGTAGGCTGACAAGGAGTGGAGAAAGAAGTTGTCTGATAAATATCCATGCGTTTCTTTGAAAAGTAACTCGATACATCATCCAATAGCATTGTACGAAATTGATAGTAAAAGTTATCACGATACATATTGCTACAGCTGTCAGTGTGCCGAAATAGAATATCCCTGCCAGCATTCCGGTCACATTAAGTATGGACGAAAAGAGTCCGCAGACAAAAAGGCTCCTTGTATCACCTGCTGCCTGAAAAATAGAGCCTGAAGAGGAGAGTATGATCTGAATACCGACCGAAAGTGACAGTATCCGGAATACAGGAACCGAAGGCAGCCATTGATCACCAAAAATAATCAATGTCACTTCTTCTGCCGTAAAGAAAAGCAGTACGCTGAGTGGCAGACCGATGAATGACAGAAAACGGACAATGCGTTCGTAGGATGTTGCCAGCTTTTCCTTGTCATTCTGGAAATCGCTGAAGATGGGGTGCATTACCGGTGTGATGACTTGCGTAATATTCTGCAGAGGGAGCATCATCAAGCGGTAGGACTTTTCATAGTATCCTAGTGCTGACAAGCTCATATATTTACCAATCAGCAGTTTATCCAGATTGCGGCTGAAGTAGTTAATCACGTTAAACAAGAATTGATAGGCCGAATAGGAGAATATCTTTCGGAGTACTTTCAGTCCTAACGTGAAACGCAGCCGTTGCGGATAGCGTTGATAGGAAATAACGAATATCAGTATGCTGGAAAGTATAGGATTGATGATCAGCGCATATAAACCGGCTCCGCAAAGCGCGGCAGTTATTGCTCCGGCACCTCCGGCTATCTGGATGATAAAGCTTCGGATAGCAATGAACTTGAACTCTTTGTTGCGGTAGAACAAGGCTCCCGGCACGATGTTGGCAGAGGCGAAGAACAGGTTGACGGACAGGAGCTGGCACAACGTCCGTAAGATCCCACTTTCGTAGTAATCGGCGATCAGCCAGGAAGCGGCAAAAAAGAGTATGCTGATTCCGATGCCTGTCCATACGGTGAATGAGAAGATGTCCGATAGTTCTTCTTTAGTCAATGATTTATGTTGTACGATAGCAGGCGATATTCCCATATCCGTAAAGAGATTGAAAAATGCAATAATGACCGTAGCGATTGCCACTACTCCGAAGTCATCCGGAGAGAGCAACCGCGCAAGAATCCCTGCCACGACGAGTGATATAATGATTCCGCTGTATTTGGCTAGTGCCGTGTAGAAAACTCCGGAAAATAACTGATGTTTAATATTGTTTGCCATTGCCTGAATGATTCTTTTCTGGTCTACTTATGAATGATGGATTTTGAATAACAAGACTCCGATGCTTCTTATAGATATGAGTTTTTTGTATCTAAACAGACACCGCCACGCCAGCCGAAGCCGGTACGGGTAAGAGAGCACATGAGCTTGCCAAATGACAGCATTCAGCATTTGCGACAGATATAAATCAATAGTATTCCTGATTTTGTATTCAGAGGTTTGATGCTTGAATTTGACTATCTCTTGAGCAACAGTGAGATATCCTTTTAAATTTTTGAGTGAAAAATCGCATGTCATAATTGAATTTTTACGTATGCGCCGGTGAAAGAACGATCGTTGGATACAGCTTGTTCTTCGGGTTTGCAGATAAAGTAAGGTCGTGAATAGCTGATCTTCGTGTACAATATCCGGATAAAAGAGGAGCTGCCGTTCTTCCAGAAAAGCTGTGCGGATAACGTTCAGGCAGGCGGATGGGGTGTACGTTTTGTGCTGCAATTGTATGTTGATAGCTTCGGGACCTGTATAAACCTTGTCTTCTAACTTATCGGTACGTTGATAATTTAGTACGGGAGCATTGCGAATATTCTCTTCAAAAAAGCTCTGAGCATCAAAGAAAACGAAATCCAGTTCTTTTTCTTCGCATTTGTTATAGCATAACTCCATTGCATCCTTTTCCAACAGATCATCACTATCCATGAAATAGATGTATCTTCCGTGGGCATGCGTGATGCCTGCATTGCGTGCCATTGACAATCCTTGGTTGGTTTGCGAATACACCTGTATCCGACTGTCTGCCGCAGCCAGTTCTTCTACAACTTGCAGACTGTTATCCGTGGAGCCGTCATTGATGATGATGATTTCCAATTCCCGCAGTGTCTGATTCATAATGCTTTCTACTGCCTCCCGAACATATTTTTCGGTGTTATAGACAGGTATGACAACACTGACTTTTATTTTTTTATTTTCCATAAATTCTGTGTATGGCTACTCTATTGTTGTTTGTTTTTGAGATCGTTTAAAGAGAGAGATTGGCTAGGTTTCTGTAAAGCTCCGCATATTCTTTTCCTATTTTTCCGCTGTTCATGTTTTCGATGGCATATGCATAGTTGTCTTCCCCCTTCCTTCGGGCGGACAGTTGGCGGGCTGCCTCCAGTGCTCGTATGATATCAAATTGGTTGTCGGGGTGGAAGACGGGGTTGCCCGTATCTTGGAGGATTTCTCCTATATTCCCGATATTGGGACCTATGACCACTTTGTGAAAAAGGAAGGCGAGAGGTATACTGGCAGAGTTCAGAATATCTTTTCGTTGGATGAATATTACATCCGAAGCGGCCATGTAGTAAGGCAGGTCGCAGTTGTCTATAGGTTCGTCGCTGGCTCCGGCGTGCATTCTGCGCAGGCGGTTGAGCAAGGGTATAAGCAGGTAATATCCTGCCCGGGATGTCCAGCGCTTGAAGAAGTTGCTGCCATACCTGTTGAATCTCGAAAACGGGTACAGCCGTGGAGCAAGCAGGAACTTCTTTGCTTCATCCCATTTTCGGAACGCTCCGGTCACCATCCGCCTCTCTTCACGATTCCGGAACTTTCCGAACGACGTGACGATAAACGCCTCCTGCGGCAGATTAAGATACTGGCGTGCGCGTTCCACACTGATGTTCTCCTTGTACGTGTATTGATAAATATGATGCGGAATGATGACATTCCGGCTGTCCGCGTGTTTGGCTGCAAATTCGTCGAGACTGTAACGTCCCATGTGCACCACCACGTCGCTTTGTCCTTCGATAATGTCATAAGCACGGCCGATCACCTCGTTCGCATCATACGGACGGACATTGTGGCGCGTATACACGAACCGGGCCCCACGGGACCGGAAAAAAGCGATACACTCCTTCAGGCGGCAAATCCTGTCCGGATCGTCACAATTCCCTTCCATCACCTCTTCGGGCCATTGGAAGTGGATGATGTCGTAAGGTGTATCCGAGTTCCAGAACTCATTCGTGGAACATCGTATGTCAATCCCCGTCGTCCTGATAGCATCGCATAAAATGGGGACAAAAAGATTGTCCGTATCTCCATTCTCTCTGAAAACGATTAATGCTTTTATCGGTGGATTGCCTATTTCATTGTCGTTCATGCTTGATTCTTTGTTTTTGGTGGGCTTTTGCCACATACAAAGGTAATAAAAGATATGATACTTTTCATCTTTTTTGCTTTTTTTCGGTGTTGTGCCTTTATTCCTTGTGCGTCCGTTTTATCTCTCTGTTACTCTATTAGTTGTCAAGCGTGTTCATATCTATGAGAAACAGGCTCCTGTCGAAGGGGATATGCCGCTTATGGAGGTACTTCTGATAGTGGTAGCATATCGTTATGAAACTTTGTACGCTGCATTTGGTCACTTCGTTTTCGTACCGGCTCAGGGTGGAAATACTGAGATTGGTCACATCTGCCGCCTCTTCAAGGTTCAGATTACATAGGTGGCGCAAATGGATGATTCGTTCTATTTGTGCATGACAGTTCGCTTCAATACGCAGCCGGTCGTAAATTTCTTCCTTGGTCGCTCTTTCGTATCCTTTCATAATTTTTTCTTTTTACTAATTATGCCGCAAAGTTCATAGAAAAATGTCAAACATCGTTTGCAGTTCTGCAAGTAGTTTTTCAAAAAAGTATTCGGACCTTTGCAGAACGAATTCGGGACATCCTGAATCACAGTCAATTAATTGTAAGATATGAAGAAAGATCAGTATTTTAATTTAGAGGTAAATTTTTTGAGTAATGACAATATTGTCAGAATGATGATGGAACTTGACGCTGCGCAATCGCTCGGAATCTATATGATGCTTCTTACGCATTTGCGTAAAGCGGACAATTATGAAGCATCTTGTTGTCCGCTTTGTATGGGGGCTTTCGCGCGGATGTATGACTTGGATGCCGATGTGTTGCAAAGGGTTCTCCGTGAGTTCGACCTTTTTGTGCTTGATGAAGAACGGCAAATGTTCCGTTCGCCTTATCTGGACAGGGTGATGGCAAAGCTCGAAGAAAGGCGGATGATTAATGTGGCAAACGGCAAAAAAGGAGGTCGTCCGAAACGCATGGGAAGCACACCGGAAACACCGATGGATAAAGGCGAAAAACCGAATCAAAACCAGAAGAGTAGAGAAGAGGAGAGAAGAGTTACTACTGTTGTCAAAGACAACAACAGTAGTAACGAAGAAAAGACAGAGAAAGAGCACTCTGCCGCCGCTGCTTCTGACGGACTTCAGATTGTTCCTCCACCGGAGGATAGGGGACAGTTGCCCCTACAGCCGGTTCTTCCGTGGGAGATGCTGGTGGATCAGATGGCCGAATCGGAAAGTTACATGGAGTCGATGGCTATGCACTCCTGTATGGGCAAACTTTTCGTGGAACGGCAGGAGGAGGTGATCGCTGCTTTTAAAGAGCATATCCGACGCTTTGGCAGGGAAGATGGCTTGCTGTTTTTGAGGGATGTGAAACTGTATTTCGGCAATTACCTCTCTCCGGGCGGACGTCCGGCTCAGGAGCTGAAGAAAAGGCTGCTCGGCAGTTGCCGGCAAGCAGCTGAGGAAGAACTGTATCGCTTTGAACAACTCATTGGCGGGCAACGGACGTATCTTGGGCATCCGATTCCGAAGGATGCGCCTCCAAGACCGGACAGGTCTGCCGTGTGGGATGAAGTGCATTGGAAGTGGGGAAATTAGCTCCGGATTTCTCCGACATCCGGCTACGTGAGCGTTGCCTTTCAGCTCGGTGCTCGTTCATGCTTGGCTCGGTGCTCGTTTATGCTCGGCTCGCTGCTTATCAGTGTTCAGCTCGCTGCCCATCGGTGTTTAGCTCGGTACCCATTGATGCTTAGCTTTCCGCCTGCATTGGGAACTGATAGAAAAATTATTAACTGAAGTTTCGCAAGTTCTTTATAATATTGACAAACAATAGTATCTCAATTGGGGTTGACTAAAAAGTCGGTTCTACCTTAATTCTCCTCCTTCCTGAAGGAGGGGAATTAAGATAGTTTTGATAACGCAAAGGTAACCTGCGAAACTTGAATTATTAATACAACTTAAAATCTCCTTTTCGAAAGGGAGGAATAGAAATACAGAAATATGAGAAATTTTGCTAATTATCATGTCGATGTCCGCAGACATACCAGCGGTGTCGTTAAAACCATTTGCGAGCAATGCCTCCCGACGAGGCACAACAAGCGTGACCGTTCGCTGCGGGTCAATATCGACACAGGACATTGCCATTGCTACCATTGCGGAGCCGACTTCTACGTCCCCGACGATGCCGAAGAGCGTGCGAAAGCCGAGCGACAGGCTGCCCGTAAACGTCGTGCGGCATCTGCCGTTCCCCAGCATTTCCACCGTCCGGTGTTCGACGCTTCGAAGACGACGCTTTCCGAAGCTACGGAGCGTTGGCTGGTAGAGACGCGTTGCATTCCGCAGTCCGTCATCGCCGGTCTGCGCATCACGGAGCAGGAAGAGTTCATGTCGCAATCCGGCACGAAAGAGCGGTGCGTCTGTTTCAACTATTTTGAGGACGGGAAACTCGTCAACACCAAATTCCGTAGCGGTGCCAAAAATTTCAAGATGGTGCAGGGAGCCGAACTGATTCCCTACAATATCGATTCCGTGCTGGGACAGGACACCTGTATCATCCACGAAGGCGAACTGGATGCCGCGTCCTCCCTTGCCGCCGGATTCAAAAGCGTGATCTCCGTACCTGCCGGAGCAAATGCGAACCTTTCGTGGCTCGACCGCTTCATGGAGTCGCACTTCGAGAATCTGAAAGACATCATCATAGCCGTTGACACTGACTCTGCCGGGCTCAAACTGCGTGACGAACTGGTCAACCGTTTGGGTGCCGAACGTTGCCGTGTGGCCGTCTACGGACCGGGCTGCAAGGATGCCAATGAACATCTTGTCAAATATGGGATCGACAGCCTTCGTATCGCCATCGAGCAGGCGGAAGAAATCCCTCTTGAAGGCATCTTCACCGCCGCCGATCTGCACGAAGATCTGCGGGCATTGTTCGACAACGGCTTCGGTCCCGGAGCGGAGACGGGCTGGGAGGAGATGGATAAGATTTGTACGTACGAACGTAGGCGGCTGGTCATCGTTACGGGCATACCGGGGGCCGGAAAATCGGAATGGCTGGACGAACTGGTGTTGCGCCTCTGTATGCGCCATCAGTGGAAGATAGCGTTTTTCAGTCCGGAGAATAATCCTATCGTCTACCATCTCCGCAAGTTGATCGAGAAACTGACCGGACGCCGTTTTCAAAACGGTTGCGGCATGACGGAAGGACTTCTGCTCCGTTCGGAAGAGTTTCTTGCCGAAAACGTCTGTCACATCGCCCTCAAAGGCAGCGCCACTCCGGAACGGGTGCTTGCCAAAGCCCGTGAACTTGTCCTGCGTCGGGGATGCCGCATCTTCGTCTTCGACCCGGTCAACCGTTTCGAGCATACCCCCGCGCCGGGGCAATCGGAAACGCAGTATCTTTCCAATTTTCTGAATCTGTTTACGGAGTTTGCCACGCAATATAACTGTCTGGTGATTCTTGTGGCGCACCCCCGAAAGATGAACCGCAATCCGGTGACAAACCATACTCCGCGTCCGGATATGTACGACGTAAACGGGTCTGCCGATTTCTTCAACAAGGCGGATTACGGCTTGGTAGTGGAGCGTGACAAGGAGGTCGGAGTGACACGTGTCTATGTCGAAAAAGTGAAGTTCAAACACCTCGGAGCAGGTGGTGTGGCTACTTTTGTCTACGATCCCGTCAGCGGACGTTACCTCCCCTGCGAAGAGTCCCAAGACCCGTCCGTCCCACCGGAACAACGGGTCAGAAACACTGTCAATGATAGCTCGTGCTGGTTGCCGGAGAAGGAGCTGTTTGAATAGGTAATAGGTAATAAGTATTAGGTATTAAGTATTAGGTAATAAGTATTAGGTAATAAGTAATAGGTAATAGGTAATAATCGTAGTTGGTGAGGGTGGTGGGTAACAGGTCACGGGGGATGAGTAACGGTGCGGATCACTGGTTGAATGGTGATTCATTTTGATACCGGTTTACTTTATTTTCGCACAGTTTTGAGGTAAATACGGATTCATGAAACGTCATCCGATAGAATGATTATATTTGCATTTCGATTCTAAGAAACAAATAATAAACCATTAATCTGTAAACAATGAGATTTAGTAACGTAAGATTATTAGTAAAGGACTTCGCTGGATGCTTCAAATTCTACACCGAACAACTCGGATTAGAGCCGGCCTGGGGAGATGAGAATAGCGGATACGCCAGTTTTAAAGTAGCCGACGGAATAGAAGGTCTCGCCCTTTTTGTATCCGACTGGATGGCGCCCTCGGCAGGTAATGCAGATAAGCAGCAGCCTGTTGGGATGCGTGAAAAATTAATGATCTCATTCAGTGTGGATAACGTGGACGAAACCTTTGTCGCACTGAAAGCAAAAGGCGTGACATTTATCAGTGAGCCTACGGATATGCCCGATTGGGGGATGCGTACCCTGTACCTGCGCGATCCCGAAGAAAATCTTATAGAACTCTTTACCCCTTTGGCACCGGAGAAATTTAGCCAGGAACTTATCGAAGAAGATCAGAAATTTCATTAAGAGACACGGCTGAAAAGCAACGTGTTCATCCGAGTGAACCGGAAAATGATATTGAATGGAGTTGTCCGAAAAGAGAACGTCTGCTATCGTTTTGCTCTGTCATCCTAAGTCTGCCGAAGAATCAGCTCTTTATATTAGTCAAAGAAGAGATTCTTCTCCGTGTGCTGAATGATAGGTTGATAGTATTTATCTACTTTTCGGACAGCTTTATACGTTAATCGGGTATCTTGTCCGGAACTATTCTTATTTTGTTTTAACTGCTGATTGGCACCAATACTTAATACTTATCTTCAAGGTTCTTGCAGCACCTCTACGATCAGTCGTACTTGTGCGGGTGTGTAGTGTCTGCTTCGGGGATTCATGCCGGTGGATAGCAGGCGTTCTTTTAGTCCGGGTGCGGCTTCGATCCATTCGTTGAAGCGGTCTACTGCGCTTTGTTGCTGGACGTTGGGGATATATAGCATGGCGAGTTCTCCTTTTCCGTAGCTGCGGTATTGGAAGGATTTTTCTTCTTCCTGTTTTTGCAGGGTATCTGTATTTGCTTTCATTTTTGATTTAATTGTAGGGTTTGTAATGGGTATAAAGTTACTGTTTTTTACTGGATTTAGCAAATTTGTTGCTCATGAAAGTGTTGCTTTTATGCTTGTATTATTTAGTTGTTATTCACGTTGTCTGCTTGTCTTTTTGGGGGGTGTTTATTCGGGGTTGGTTGGGAGCTTTTTCAGCTTTTATCTGCTTTATGGTTACTTTGTATTCGCTTTTAGTATGCTTTCAATCTGTTTCTAATTCACTTTATTCTGCTTTATGCTGTCTTAATCTGTCTTAATCCGTCTTAATCCGTCTTTATCCGTTTTATCCCGTCATAGTCCGGCACAGTCCGTCGTAATCCGGGAAATTGCCGGTGCACTGCCGTATCTTTGTTTCACCAACAGAAAGGGAGAATGTCCTTCTTTTCTTTAATACAAATTCAGTATGGCAACAGTGTCTGTGGTGCGCTATCAGCGCAAAAAAAAGATTGGTGACGACAAATCGCCGATGGTGTATGTGCTCAAACCCAAGCCGGGGGAATCGAAACTTTATTCTATCGAGTCGCTGGCACGTGAGATCGAGTCGATCGGTTCGCTTTCGGTGGAAGATGTGGAGCATGTGATGCAATCCTTTGTCCGTTCGATGAAGAAGGTGCTCGTAGCGGGGAATAAGGTAAAAGTTGATGGCTTGGGGATTTTCTATACCACGCTTACTTGTCCCGGTGTGGAACTGGAAAAGGACTGTACGGTGAGGAATATCACTCGTGTCAACCTTCGTTTCAAGGTCGATAATGCTCTGCGGCTTGCCAACGATAGTACGGCAACCACACGTGGCGGGGACAATAACATGGTCTTCGAACTTGTCTCCAAGAATGCGCCGGCTTCGGGAGGCAACGGTGATGGCGGAGGATCCGGTAGTGGCGGTGGCAGCGGCTCCGGTTCCGGTTCCGGTGGCGATGGAGGGGAGGAGGAAGCTCCCGATCCTACCGTTTAGTCCGGTAAGTACATCAGCATCATTGATGTGTACTACCTGTAAATGAATAACCTGTAAAAGTAAAAAGTTATGATTGACAAGATTTTGGAGATTGCATTGGAAATCCTGTTTTTCTTCCGCAGGAAGAGAAAAGGAAAACGAACGAAAGGGCAGGTCGATGAGGAAGATTGACCTGATTGTGATCCACTGTTCCGCCTCTAGGGCGGACAGGGATTTCACGGAAACAGACCTTGAAGTGTGCCACCGCCGGCGGGGATTTAACGGGATCGGCTACCACTTTTATATCCGGAAAAATGGCGACATCAAGACTACCCGCCCCATTGAACGGATAGGAGCTCATGCGAAAGGCTTTAATCAGACAAGTATCGGTATTTGCTATGAGGGCGGACTTGACTGTCACGGGCGGCCTGCCGATACCCGTACCGAATGGCAGATACACTCGATGCATGTGCTTGTGCTTACGTTGCTGCGTGATTATCCCGGTTGCCGGGTGTGTGGACATCGTGACCTGAGCCCTGATCTGAACGGGAACGGGGAGATCGAGCCGGAGGAATGGGTGAAGGCTTGTCCGTGCTTTGATGCGGAGGAGGAGTGGGCTTGACGAAACTTGCTAATGAATATGGTTCAGGCACGGTTTTCATAGGGAAATTTTAGGCACGGATGATACGGACGCCAACACGGATTTGAGAGGCTGCGCAGCCAAATCCGTGTTAATTCGTGTCATCTGTGCCTTTTCTTTTCTTTCACGGTGAGGCTTTATTCTTCTCCGTGCTCGGTATGAATAAACTTTTTGTTCGCTCCTTTCAGTCGGAACATATTGGCTATCATTGCCAGTGCCAGTGTCGGAATCTGCAGGATTGCTTTTCCTAATTTCCGGTTCAGCAACTTTCCCGGCACAGGTATGATCATGGCGGCAACTTGAGCGGCTGACAGTATCCACCATTTGATGGCTGTATACCATTCATATCCTCCGCTTTGCAGACTCATTAGTAAGCCGATTGCGGTAAAGAGTAAAGTGAAACCGAAAACTCCCGCCAGTTGTATCAGACGGGGAGGCAGCATCCATTGAAGAATCTTGTCGCAGTAGTCGATATTTCCCTGAATCAGTGCTTTCGGGAAATCGGGCAAGGAAGCCCGCAATGCACCGTATTGTGCTGCAATCCATCGTTTACGCTGATTTTTGATACCTTCTTTTTTCTGTGTTTTTTCATCGTATACAGGCAGTTGTTCCAGATATTCGATATGAATGCGTTGTTTTAGCAACAGGGCTTCCAGCTCCTTGTCTTCGCCCGATGTTTGCAGATGTCCTACATTTCGGCGGAACCAATGAACGTCGAATGCCATTCCGGAACCGGCTAATCCGGCTGACAATCCTATCGCGTTGTGCCCGCTGCGGAAGAATCCGTTGTTTATTTCTTCGCTGATCGCATCCAGAACAGCGATGTCTGTATTCATGTTTTTTCCTGTGCGGTGGGCTTGTACAGCATGCAGGCCGGAGTCAAAAGCACGGTTGATTTCTGCGAGGAAATTGGGTGTCGTTACATTGTCGGCATCCATGATCACTACTACGTCATAAGATTCGTTGGCAGTGACGTTCATTGCCAGCGTAAGGGCTTTGGCTTTGGAACTGTTGGTATAGCCGGCGACTTGCAAACAGATGGGGAGTGCTTGTAGGGCAGCATTCGTGTCCGGCTGCATCTGATCGGAGATGACAAGAACGTCGTACATTTCTTTGGGGTATTCCTGCTTGAGGAAACTACGGATAGTGGAGACGATCACCCTGTCTTCCTTGTATGCAGGGAAGAGTACAAGAAAACGACGCAGGATACGTGCTTCGGAAAGTTTTCGCGGACGATAGAATTTGGAGGCAATGGCGTAGAACAGCAGATAACCGACACAAAGTGCCAGAAGAATAAAGAGAATCCAGTCAATAAAGGTGTACATGGTCTTTCATTTTTAAGGGTTATCGGATAGGAGAGGTGACAGAAAAGCTTCTGACAACGCCTTTCCATACTGCGGCAAATAAATCGAAACGACCTTTCACGGCAAACTGAAGGCTGTTTTTTCCGGCAGCTATGGTAGATTGATAAAGAATGGAGAGCAGCCGTTGAGCACCTTTCCGGTTGCGGCGGGTGTAGAGCAAACGGTTGCGCGTCATGTAGAAGGTACGTAGCTTGCTGAACTGTCCGGTGCTCTGGCTTTCTTTGTGGAAGACGGTGCAACGAGGCTCATACCATAGTTCGTAACCGGCATTTGTCATCTGTGTACACCAGTCCATTTCTTCATAATACAGGAAGAATATTTCCGGCATTTCTCCTACTTTCTCAATGACTTCACGTTTTACCATGAGTGCCGCCCCATGCAGGTAGGGGGTCGTGTGCGGGGTGTCGAACGTGCCGTCGTCCGGACAGTCGAAACCTGTCATTTCGTTGCGTATAGTGATTGCCGACAGGGGGGTGAATCCGGCAAACTGTATGTTTTGCGGAGGAAAGGCAAAGCGTATCTTCGGAGAGACGGCTCCGATGTTTTTCTGACTTTCCAGTCGCTCTGTCAGGTAGTGGAATCCGTCTGATTCAACATAAGTGTCATTGTTTATCAGAAAGATATAGGCTCCTTTGGCTACTCTGATCCCCAGATTATTTCCACCGGAGAAGCCTAGGTTCGACTCGCTCCGCAGGGTGATTATATCGGAATATAGCTCCTTGATTTTAGCCGCTTCGTCTTCGCGCGAAGCATTGTCTACGACGATGATTTCATAGCTCACGGAATGTACATGTGTTTGCAGCGATTCTATTAATTCGCAAGTGTCTTTAAAGCCGTTGTAGCAAACTGTGATAAAGGAGACTTGAGGTTCGTTCATCATAATCTATTGTTCGTTTTTCAGTTCTGTTTCTTTACTTTGCTGCATCCGTTTGTCGATGTATGGTCCTGCGAAGCAGAGGGCGAAGGCCGTATATATGGGGATGGAGTTGGGATATTGCATTACGTCGTTGGCATAGGCTGCCAGATAGAATCCGGCAGCGGTACAGAGCCAGGCAGTAAGTAAGCCTCGCAGGCGTTTGTTCATGATCTTGAACATCAGTATCCATCCGCACCATGCAAAAAGGACTCCGTGAACAGCCAAGTAGAGAACTAGACCGATGATTCCGGTTTCTACCCATACTGAGACTAACCAGGAATCCGGTGGATAGAGCATACGTTCTTTGGGATAGAAACGGTCGCCTTTGGATAACCCTATCCCATATCCAAAAGGCTTGTGAATCATCAATTCTCTCATTTTCTTTCGATTGTCTACACGTAATTGATAGGAAGCGTCTTGGCTAGGACGAAATGCAGAACGCATCTTGCGGATATATTGATTGTCATCTCCTATATTGGTACATACAAAAAACAAGAATAACAAGGCAAGAACTGAAATACCTGTAATACATGCTTTGCGATTGCGTGAAAGAATAATGAAACTCCCTAAAGCACCGATAGGCAGAGCTATCGCAGCCCGTGTTCCAGAAATTCCCATTCCGTAAATGGCGGCAATAATGACAATTATAAAATAGATTTTCAGCCATACACCTTTTATATAAAAAAGTGAAATTCCAAAAAGTGAAACACCCATAGCCATGTGTACGCCGAAGTTCGCTGCATCACTGAAGAATGAGAAATAACGAATACCGGACCAAATAATATGAGTTCTTGCTCCTCCCAAAACGTATAAAAAATACTGCTCACGTTCATTAAAACCACAGTTTTTTTGCCAATATCCTTTGGCTGCTGCCAAGAGGATGAAAAGAGACCATATAATTAGAAGCCACTGAATCCCCTTGATGTTACGGATTGCTAACGGTACGATGACAGCACATACAATAGGATATATGAGATAATGGGTGATGGAGATATTCCATGCTGCCTGAACATTGTTCGGATTAGCTATCTCTAATATGCAATAAACTCCCCATATCAGAAAAAGCATAAGCATACCATTACGACTTTCCGACCAGTCAATTTTTTCATGCATTCCGTACGCAAAGAGCAAAACAACGGCAAACAATGTACACATTAATGTTGCTACTCCCAATGGTATGTCTGTCACTGCATAAGCTGCTGCCAGCAGGAATTGGAGAATGAAAAGTGTATAGAAACTTTGCTTTGAATATTTGATAATTAATAAGAAAATAACTGTCATTAAAGGCAATGAACTAATCGTCAGAAAGAAAGGAAGGGAAGTACGAAAGAACATTTTGTATAATATATACAATCCTCCTGCCAATAGTAAATGTACCCATCCTTTATTGGCAAAATAGTTACCGGCTACTGTTAAGTATTGACTGTATTTTCCTTTATCATTCGTCATCTTCATCTCCTGATGTTGCCGGCTGCTTCTTTCTTTTTGTGAACGTAAATATACTTTCTGTCAATGCTAATTGTGACAGTCGGTATACTATTTTCCTCCAAAGTGTATATGGTGGAAGCATACCAGTGTAGTCTTCAACCACATTGCGGGATGCGTGTGTCAAGTAAACATAAAGTGGAGTTTTACCTACTTGTTGACTTAGCTTTTCTGACAAGAGCTTATCGGTCTCTTTCCAACCACGGTCAGCACGGGCTACGAGTATATTTAGATTAGCTTCTTGTAGTAATTCCAGCGATATGCTAGCTTCCCGCAGATTGGGATATTCAACGATGAGAATATCTTCTTCCTCTGATGTGTATAGATCGGTAATGCTTTTGGCCAGGTTGTATTCTCGTGAATCAATTCTGAAGTCTGACTTCCATGTTATTACTTTTGTTTTAAGTCCGATACTGTTCCAGTATTTTTTTAGGGCTTCGATCACATAACTTTTGCCTTCCCCGCCTTCTGTGCTAATAAAATTGATAATGTAGGGCAATCCTTCTTTCTTTTGCTGACAGAAACGAAGGATACTATTGCTTAACTGTTTTGTAGCTATACTTTTTGATTCTTCAACATAATTGTGATACTCTAAAATAGAGTCTTTTGGAAAGGCGCCTAACATCGGAAGTCCAATCAAACGACGTGTACGAATAGAATCGCGTAGAGTACGGTCTAATAATTCAAGAATTAAGAAGAACCCCAAAATAAATATGAAGGTACCGGCACACGCTGCCATCACCATTTTTTTCAAAGGAGTGGGCATGGCACTGATCGGATATGCCGGAGCATTTAATACTTTTAATGCAGCGGAGGTCATTTCCAAATTTTTTCTACGCATGAGGGCATCATTATAGCTTTTCAATACAGACAAGTAATTTTGCTCTATAAAAGTTATGTTACGCTCTTGACGTTTGATAGTGGAACCTACTGGTGCAAACTGTCTGTATTTCTCGTTGAGGTCTATACGGCTTTGCTGTATAATTTGTAAGTCTGATTTGGCTTTTTCGTATTGCATGGTTACTTCAAGCCACTGTTCTATGATGTTCTCTTTAGCTATTCCTTCTTTGGTATATTTGTTCTCTACATATTTGTTTGAAAGCTCGGAAAGCTCCTTGCGCGTTTGATTTAAGCGATTCTTATATTCCTGTAATGAGGCTTCTTGATTCTGATGATCACTTGAAATCGTTTCCATTTCTGAGATTTTTCCTGTAAGCGAAGCGGCTTCATTTAGTTTATCCAAGAACTGAAGATTGTTGATTACATGTTTGGCATTGCTGCCCATTTGCTTTTCCAGTTCGTTTAACATTGCTTTGGCGCTATTGTATGCAATCAGTACGTTTTGTTCACGTAACTCAAACTCTTTGTTGATGGCAGCGATTTCTTTGGTCTCATCGTAATAATTAATAACACGTTTTTCTACGTTATATTGCGTTAGTGAGTCTTCTTTAAGCCGAAGTTCCTTTCCGATGCGTTGAAGTTCGCTTTTAAAATATTCGATAACTTTATCTGTTTCACCATAGCGGATTGCACTGTATTCGTTTACAAATTCTTTGGTCAGGATGTCGATGGTATTATAGGCGATACCCGGATCACTTGCCGTATAACTTATTTCAATCAGATCGCTGGCACCTTTACGCGCTACTCTGATTGCTCTGAGATCATTATAAGAGTAATAGGGCAAATTATAATAGAATACTCCATAGAGATAGTTTGCTTGGGTCGGTCTCAAGTAATTGAAAAAGTTGGCTACCGTTTTATCTTCGCTGTTTTTATCTATTAATGACAGTATTTCTTTCCCGTTCGGACTATTCTTTAGGTGTTCATATATTCTGTTGTAATTGCTGGCTTTGATGAATTCATTGTCTTCTTTTGGATTACCTTTGATCAGACTTCGGGCATATAATCGGATAGATACCCGTTTGAGTGTACTTTCAGCCTTGATAATGTTCATTAGGTTATCCATAGCGTTCTGAGTTGTCGCCCAATCCACTTTGTTATTTCCACCTTCTAGATTGTAGCCGGAAGCAGCACCAGTGTAGAGGGTTGCCTCTACGTTATATGTTTTGCCTATCATGCGTTTCCCAAAATAGTAAACAGCAAATGTTATAATGGCTGTTCCAATAAGTAACCACCAACGGATACGATATAGGAATCTGCTGATATAAAGGATGTATTCCATAAATGTATGTTTATTTGTTTCTTAAAATGGGAGTGTGGGTGACTAACTCAAGTATCATTAAACTCTTGCTTAGCTCGAATTTGCTGTTTTCGAATTTCTCTTGTGCGTCAGATTGGCGAGATTTTTCAGATGATAAAGTTCCCGAATCAATAGCTCCATTCGAGAAATCCTTTTCAGCTATACTATATTGTACATTAGCAAGCATGAGGGCTTCGGCATTAAGTTTAAGAATGTTTAATTGGGAGGTCGCAGTTGCGTATAGAAGGATAATTTCCTTTTTCATTTCCTCAAACTTAACTTCTCTTTCAAGTTGGGCGGTACGTACATTCAGTTTTTGGCGTTTTACCCGCGCTGTCAAGTCAAAGAGACCGTCCAAAGGAATGTTGACTCCTGCACCTACTGTATATCCGTTCTGTGCCTGTGTTGCATAGGTCAGGTAAGGTGCAATTGCTACATCTGTATAAGTAGACTCGTTACCGAACATACCATACTGGTAGCTGCCCCGTAAACTGAAAAAGCCTAAGAAGGCACGCTTCTCTTTTGCCAGAAGCTTCCGTTCAATTTGTTCTTTTACTGTAGCTAATTCATAGGTCGGAGCGCTTTTTGCGTTCTCGAAAAGAAGATCCAGCGGTGGAAGTGTAATGCTGGAATAATCACTTGGTTGTAGTTTTGAGTAATCGCTTACCTCTTGCGCAGTTACGCTTCCAGTGGAGGCAAACAAAAATAGTAATCCTCCGAAGAGGTATCTGATTTGTTTCATAAATTAACCCTATTATCTGCTTTTGCTGTGTTATAGCAACGCAAATATAAGGATTAATTTTATTTAATGATGTTCTTATGGAAGCATTTTATCATCTTTCTTGTTAATTATGAGCAAATACTTGTTTAGAATGCCTCCGTCATGTTGAAATAGAATAAATTCTGCTTGTTCACCATGTCTCTGCCGAAGTCAAGACGGACGTTCATACGGGGCTGAACTTCAATGCGTAAACCGAGTCCCAGATTAGGAAGTACACCTTCGATTTTGCCCGGAGTAGGGCCCATGAAGCCGCATCCTCCCCATGCTACGTAGCCTACATGATTCAGCATCTTCTTCACCCAATTGCTTTTGTCCGTATTTATCATCTGACGGTATTCTGCCATCATCACGTGGGATGACTTGTCGCGAAACTGTCCCATATAATAACCACGAAGGTCGAAAGGAGTGCCGCTGAGTGCGTATTTAGTCAATGGAACATTGCCGAATACATTCTTTGTTTGCACTGTCCAAGCCAATACTTTACGTTTGCCTAGGGTCTTGTATTGGCGGTAGTCTATTTCCAAACGGTAGAAATTATTATCGCTTCCGAAGGCTTTGTTGTACATCATCCCACGAAAGTCCAGATACGTTCCCCGATAAGCATTGGCGGGAACGTCACGGGTGTCGTACGTCAGCAGGAAACCGACTCCGGAACTGAGGTTAGAGTAGCCGTGATCCGTACCGCCGGCAGTAATATACGATGGTTGCTCTATCATTCCTGCGGCAGGTTTAGTGATCTTGTCATAATTGAAGTCGATCTGCGGACCGGCAAAGAAGTTGCTTTTCCCCAGACGGAATAAAAACCACGGATTCACCTGCACACCGCTATAACGGTATTCGCTGGTGTCTTCGCCACGCGGATAGTCCTTGTTGGTGCTGTATCCGATGCCGTAGAAATTTTCCAGTGTATTCTTATATGCAAAGACTCCGAAGATGCGGAATCGGTCGCCTTTGAAGAAAAGCTGCGGTTTGGTGAACAGGTTCAGTCCTCCTTCGAACATCAGGGCGATGGCCATCGGCACCACCGAACGTTGTTGGGTAGTATCACTCGGATTCATCCGAAACGTCATCAATGCACTACCGCCGATCAGTAATCCGAAGTCAGGAGTATAGCTGGGGCCACCTAATATATTATAATGTAGATTACGTTTGGCTACACGCTGGCGTCGCAATTCTTTTTTGGAAAGGGTGGGGGTGGAATCTGCCGGGGCTACCCCGACTTCGTCAACAGAAGTTGTAGTCGTTTGCAGTTCATCGCTTTTTACTGCCGTGTCAGCCGTTTGAGCTAACGAAATATTGATGAATAGAAACATCATCAATATACCTATTGTATATCTTTTCATATTCTTTCTTGAAATCCGCTGCAAAGGAAACTATTTTATTTCGATTAGTTTTCATTCTCATAGATAATAAATCTAAAAAAGAATCGTATTTTTGCCAATTAATAATATGTAAAACGAAATTGCCAACGGATTACTATTAGCATACAGGCAAAGTTAATTTATAAACGATCTATAATGAATAAACGAATTTTATCAGTTTTTGTTTGCTGTGCCCTTTACTATTCTGCACAGGCACAGGACGCGAAAGGCGGCATCAGCACTGACATGATGCAGCAAATCAAACAGAGTTATCAGGGCACTTCTACCGACAAGGCTATCCGGAACGCCATCAGCAACAACGACATCCGTAAGCTTGCCCTGAACCAGGACAACATGAAGGGGATGGATACACATTTTTCTGTCAAAGTGAACTCCAAGGGGATCACCGACCAGAAATCGTCCGGACGCTGCTGGCTCTTCACCGGCCTGAACGTAATGCGTGCCAAAGCCATCGATAAATACCATCTGGGTTCTTTCGAATTCTCGCAAACCTATCCTTTCTTTTTCGACCAACTGGAAAAGGCCAACCTTTTCCTTCAAGGCGTCATCGACACCAGCGACAAGCCTATGAACGATAAAATGGTGGAATGGCTGTTCCGCAATCCGTTGAGCGACGGCGGTACATTCACCGGAGTAGCGGACATCGTAAGCAAATACGGCCTCGTCCCCAAAGACGTGATGCCCGAAACGAACAGCAGCGAAAACACCGCCCGCATGGCGAATCTGATCGCTCTGAAACTTCGCGAACAGGGGTTACAACTCCGTGACATGGCTTCGAAAAAAGCTAAACCTGCCGCTATAGAGAACGCTAAAGTGGAAATGTTGAGCACCATTTACCGTATGCTTGTCCTGAACTTGGGCGTACCTCCTACAGAATTTACCTGGACGCAATATAATGTCAAAGGCGAGCCTGTAGAAACCGCCACCTACACCCCGCTTTCTTTTCTGAAGAAATACGGTGACGAAAAGCTGATTGACAACTACGTCATGCTCATGAACGACCCCAGTCGCGAATACTACAAATGTTATGAAATAGACTACGACCGCCACCGCTACGACGGCAAGAACTGGACATACGTCAACCTCCCGATCGAGGACATCAAGGAGATGGCCATCGCCTCTCTGAAAGACAGCACCATGATGTATTACTCCTGCGACGTCGGCAAGTTCCTGAACTCTGACCGTGGTCTGCTCGACGTCAAAAACTATGATTACGACTCATTGATGGGCACCACCTTCGGCATGGACAAGAAGCAGCGTATCCAAAGCTTTGCCAGCAGCTCCAGTCACGCCATGACCCTCATGGCAGTCGATCTGGACAAAAACGGAAAACCGACCAAATGGATGGTTGAAAATAGTTGGGGTGCCGGAGCCGGTTATCAAGGTCACCTCATCATGACAGATGAATGGTTCAACGAATATACCTTCCGTCTCGTTGTGGAAACGAAATACGTGACCCCGAAAGCACTCGAAGTCTTGAAACAAAAACCGATCCGCCTGCCGGCATGGGATCCAATGTTTGCCGGCGAAGAATAACCAACCGACAAACACGCTGCATAGACTTGTACGCTGCAAGGTCTTCCGGCCTACTTTATTAAAGAACGTGTGCGAACACAAAAGGAATTACGGATATTTTTCCGTAATTCCTTTCTTTTTTCCTCCCGAATCACATTATTATTTATTACTTTTGCGGCAAATTTTATGAAACCATTATTTTATATAGCATGGCAAATGTAATAAAGTTACGTAAAGGCCTTGACATAAACCTGAAAGGTAAAGCTGCTGAGACGTACACAACAGTGAAAGAGCCGGGATTTTACGCACTCGTACCCGATGATTTTCCTGGAGTGACACCGAAAGTGGTTGTGAAAGAGCAGGAATATGTGATGGCCGGTGGACCCTTGTTTATCGACAAGTATCATCCTGAAGTGAAATTTGTTTCGCCCGTGAGTGGCGTAGTGACGAGCGTTGAACGTGGTGCTCGCCGTAAGGTATTGAACATCGTAGTGGAAGCTGCCGCAGAGCAGGACTACGAAGAATTTGGTAAGAAGAACGTATCCTCGATGGATGCAGATGCTGTGAAGTCCGCGCTTCTTGAAGCAGGTCTGTTTGCGTTTATCAAGCAACGTCCGTATGACATCATTGCAGACCCGACGGTAACACCGAAGGGCATCTTCGTTTCCGCATTCGATACCAATCCGCTGGCTCCCGACTTCGAATTTGCTCTGAAAGGCGAAGAAGCAAACTTCCAGACTGGTCTTGATGCCCTCGCCAAAATGGCAAAAACTTACCTGAGCATCAGCGTGAAACAGAAAGCCGCTGCACTGACACAGGCTAAGAACGTTACAATCACCGCTTTCGACGGACCGAACCCTGCCGGTAACGTAGGTGTTCAGATCAACCACCTCGACCCCGTTTCAAAGGGCGAAACTGTGTGGACAATTGATCCGCAAGCCGTTATCTTCATCGGTCGTCTCTTCAATACAGGCCGTGTGAATTTCACCCGCACAGTAGCCGTGACAGGTTCCGAAGTGTTGAAACCTGCTTACTGCAAACTTCAGGTAGGTGCATTGCTGACTAACGTATTTGCCGGAAACGTAACAACTGACAAAGATTTGCGCTACATCAGTGGTAACGTGCTGAGTGGCAAACAAGTTTCTCCTAACGGATTCCTGGGTGCTTTCCACAGCCAACTGACTGTAATCCCCGAAGGTGATGACGTTCACGAAATGTTCGGATGGATCATGCCGCGCTTCAACCAGTTCAGTGCCAACCACTCATATTTCAGCTGGTTGATGGGCAAAAAGGAATATACGCTGGATGCACGTATCAAAGGCGGCGAACGCCACATGATCATGTCCGGCGAATATGATAAGGTATTCCCCATGGATATCATGCCCGAATATCTGATTAAAGCGATCATCGCCGGTGATATCGACCGCATGGAAGCGCTGGGTATCTACGAAGTGGCTCCCGAAGACTTCGCACTCTGCGAATTCGTCTGCTCTTCGAAGATGGAACTCCAACGCATCGTCCGTGTCGGACTCGACATGCTCCGTGCTGAAATGGCATAATCCGCATGGCAAATTGTAAATTGTAAATCGTAAAATAGTAATATATTAATGAAAGCGTTAAGAAATTATCTCGATAAGATAAAGCCGAACTTTGAAGAGGGCGGTAAATTCCACGCATTCCAGTCGGTGTTCGACGGCTTCGAAACATTCCTGTTCGTGCCCAGCAAGACTGCGAAAACGGGAACGCACATACACGACGCGATCGACAGCAAGCGTATTATGTCGATTGTGGTTATTTCGTTAGTACCGGCGCTGCTGTTCGGTATGTACAACGTAGGTTACCAGCATTTCACCCACACAGGTGCTACTGGCAGCTTCATCGAAATGTTTATCTACGGATTCCTGGCTGTATTGCCTAAAATTATCGTATCATACGTTGTCGGTCTGGGGATTGAGTTCGTCGTAGCTCAATGGAAGAAGGAGGAAATTCAGGAAGGATTCCTTGTTTCCGGTATTCTGATCCCGATGATCGTTCCGGTAGACTGTCCGCTTTGGATTCTTGCCGTAGCAACTGCATTCTCTGTTATCTTTGCAAAAGAAGTATTCGGTGGTACGGGTATGAATGTGTTCAACGTAGCGTTGATCACCCGTGCATTCCTGTTCTTCGCTTATCCGACCAAGATGTCCGGTGACGCCGTTTGGGTATCCGGCGATACCATTTTTGGTATGGGACAGGCTGTAGACGGTCTGACTGTGGCTACCCCGCTGGGACAAGCTGCTACATCGGGCACGGTTCCTGCATTCAACATGGATATGATAACAGGTCTTATTCCCGGTTCTATCGGTGAAACAAGTGTGATCGCCATTCTGATCGGTGCCGTTATCCTGCTGTGGACAGGCGTTGCAAGCTGGAAGACGATGCTTTCCGTATTCGTTGGTGGTGCATTCATGGCCTGGGTATTCAATGCTATCGGCATGGAAAACAACACAATGGCTCAGATGCCTTGGTACGAACACCTTGTATTGGGTGGTTTCTGCTTCGGTGCCGTATTCATGGCTACCGACCCTGTGACATCCGCACGTACGGAAAGAGGTAAATACATCTTCGGATTCCTGATCGGTGTGATGGCTATCGTTATCCGCGTACTGAATCCGGGTTATCCCGAAGGTATGATGCTCGCCATCCTGCTGATGAACATCTTCGCTCCGCTGATCGACTACTGTGTAGTACAGAGTAATATCAGCCGTCGCGAGAAACGCGCTGTTAAGTCTAACCAATAATACCGAATGAAAATGAATACAAATAGTAATAGTTATACTATCATTTATGCTTCGGTAATGGTTATTATCGTTGCATTCCTGCTGGCATTCGTTAGTTCTTCACTGAAAGCTACACAAGACAAGAATGTGCAGTTGGACACTAAAAAGCAGATTCTTGCTGCATTGAACATTAAAAATGTAGAAGATGCTGATGCCGAATATCAGAAATATGTAAAAGGTGATATGCTGATGAACGTAGACGGCACGCTGACTGAAAACACAGGTGAGTTTGCCACTAACTACGAGAAAGAAGTGAAAGAACACCAACGTCTGCACGTATTTGTATGTGATGTAGATGGTCAGACTAAATATGTGGTTCCTGTATACGGTGCCGGTCTTTGGGGCGGTATCTGGGGATACGTTGCTCTGAACGAGGACAAAGACACAGTTTACGGTGTATACTTCTCACACGCAAGTGAAACTCCGGGTCTGGGTGCTGAAATCGCTACTGACTGGTTCCAACACGAATTCGCAGGCAAGAAGACACTGGAAAACGGTGCCGTTGCTCTGGGTGTTGTTAAGAATGGCAAGGTAGAAAAAGCTGATTACCAAGTGGACGGTATCTCTGGTGGTACGATCACTTCGGTAGGTGTGGATGCTATGCTGAAGGCTTGTCTGAATAATTACATAAGTTTTTTAACTAAATAATAAGGAGGAGGATAAAGAATATGGGACAACTGTTTTCAAAGAAGAATAAAGAAGTATTCTCTGCTCCGTTGGGAATCGATAATCCGGTAACCGTACAGGTGCTTGGTATCTGTTCTGCACTTGCTGTTACTGCCAAGCTGGAACCCGCCATTGTGATGGGACTTTCAGTTACTGTGATTACAGCGTTTGCCAATGTCGTTATTTCACTGTTGCGTAAGACGATTCCAAATCGTATCCGTATCATCGTTCAGTTGGTAGTGGTTGCTGCTTTGGTTACCATCGTTAGTGAAATTCTGAAAGCGTTTGCATACGATGTAAGTGTACAGCTCTCTGTTTATGTAGGTTTGATCATTACCAACTGTATCCTGATGGGACGTCTGGAAGCATTTGCCATGCAGAACGGTCCTTGGGAATCATTCCTTGACGGAGTTGGTAACGGTTTGGGTTATGCCAAGATTCTGGTAATCGTAGCTTTCTTCCGCGAACTGCTCGGTTCGGGAACTTTGCTTGGTTTCAATATCCTGAATTATGAGCCTATCCAGAATATCGGTTATGTAAACAACGGTCTGATGTTGATGCCGCCGATGGCATTGATTATCGTAGCTTGCATCATCTGGTATCAGCGTGCACGTCACAAAGAACTGCAAGAAGAAAGTAATTAATATAAATGAAGGGTGAAGAAGGATGAATGAAGGTAACACTCATAAACTCGAAATTCTTCATTCTTAATTTTTAATTAAAATATATGGAACATTTATTAAGTTTATTCGTCCGCTCCATCTTTGTGGACAACATGATATTCGCGTTCTTCTTGGGTATGTGCTCATATCTGGCTGTATCGAAGAATGTGAAGACTGCCGTAGGACTGGGTATAGCCGTAACATTCGTGTTGCTGGTTACGCTTCCGGTGAACTATTTATTGCAAACCAAGGTGCTGGCTGCCAACGCTATCATTGAAGGTGTTGACCTCAGCTTCCTGAGTTTTATTCTTTTCATTGCCGTTATTGCCGGTATCGTGCAATTGGTGGAGATGGTGGTAGAACGTTTCAGCCCGTCGCTGTATGCTTCACTGGGTATCTTTCTGCCGTTGATCGCCGTTAACTGTGCTATCATGGGTGCTTCTTTGTTTATGCAACAACGCATCAATCTGGGTGCAAGCGATCCGAAATACATCGGTGATGTATGGGATGCGCTGTCTTACGCACTCGGTTCGGGTATCGGCTGGCTGCTGGCTATCGTCGGTCTGGCTGCTATCCGTGAGAAAATGGCTTACTCTGATGTACCTGCTCCGCTAAAAGGTCTGGGTATCACATTTATCACTGTAGGTCTGATGGCAATCGCATTTATGTGTTTCTCTGGTTTGAACATCTAAAAAGAAAGGAATAAGACAATGGATATGAATTTAATATTATCAAGCATTGGGGTATTCCTTGTGGTTATTCTGTTGCTTGTTGTTATCTTGCTGGTTGCCAAGAAATTTCTGGTACCGTCAGGTAACGTGAAACTAACGATCAATGGCGAAACAGGACTGGAAGTAGAGTCCGGTTCCACATTGCTTAATACGCTGGCCGTAAACGGTGTATTCCTGTCATCCGCTTGTGGTGGCAAGGGTTCTTGCGGACAGTGCAAATGTCAGGTACTCGAAGGTGGTGGCGAAATCCTGCCTTCTGAAGTTCCTCACTTCAGCCGTAAACAGCAACAAGACCACTGGCGTTTGGGCTGTCAGGTGAAAGTGAAGAGTGACATGGCTATCAAGATTGACGAGTCTGTACTCGGCGTGAAAGAGTGGGAGTGCGAAGTGATCTCCAACAAGAATGTGGCTACATTTATCAAAGAGTTTATCGTGGCATTGCCTAAAGGCGAACACATGGACTTTATCCCGGGTTCTTACGCACAGATCAAGATACCTAAATTCTCAATGGATTATGATAAGGACATTGATAAGAGCCTGATCGGTGAAGAATATCTGCCTGCATGGGAGAAATTCGGTTTGCTGGGCTTGAAATGTAAGAATGAAGAGGAAACAATCCGTGCTTACTCTATGGCCAACTATCCTGCAGAAGGTGACCGTATCATGCTGACTGTACGTATCGCTACCCCTCCGTTCAAGCCGAAAGAACAAGGTCCCGGATTTATGGATGTAATGCCGGGTATCGCTTCTTCTTATATCTTCACGCTGAAACCGGGTGACAAGGTTATTATGAGCGGTCCTTATGGAGATTTCCACCCAATCTTGGATTCTAACAAGGAAATGATGTGGATTGGTGGTGGTGCCGGTATGGCTCCGTTGCGTGCACAAATCATGCACTTGACGAAGACACTGCACGTTACCGATCGTAAGATGTCTTACTTCTACGGTGCCCGTGCGTTGAACGAAGTATTCTATCTGGAGGACTTCCTGCAAATCGAAAAAGACTTCCCGAACTTCACATTCCATTTGGCACTTGACCGTCCGGATCCTGCTGCTGATGCTGCCGGTGTGAAGTATACTCCGGGATTCGTTCACAACGTAATCTATGAAACTTACCTGAAGAATCACGAAGCTCCTGAAGATATTGAATATTATATGTGTGGTCCTGGCCCGATGTCGAAAGCTGTTGAAAAGATGCTTGATGACCTTGGCGTTCCAGCCCAGAACTTGATGTTCGATAACTTCGGAGGATAATCTTCGAAAAATACCCTCCGGTTGGGAAACTACCGGAAAGGTTATATAAAAACAGGGCGGGAAATCTGAATGCTGATTATGCTTCTCAGATTTCCCGCCTTCTTTTGTGTCTTTTCGGGATGTATTTGGTGAATTTTATGTCAGTTTTGAAGATAGTTATCTGTTTTTGCATCTACTTATCTATTAATTTTGTACTTTTGACTACATAATAGTTCCCTAAATACATTTTGTTATGGAATATCATCGTATTTCTTTTATTCACGACGACACGGAGTATTCGTTTATCAAAGCTATGAATGCAGGTTTAACCGGATATGATCTGATGAAAGCCTGTCGGGTGGAAGTTACGATTTATATGAAGGAGAATAACCTGAAAGGTCGCTATATACTGACTGGAATGGCTAAAGTTTGACCGTCTTTTTGTCTTCATACTCTTACTCTTTTTGTATCTTTGCCACATGTTAGAGAAAAATGAGATTATACAATCGGTTCTTCGTAACTTGAGGATCGAGGAGTTGAACCCGATGCAGGAAGCATCGCTGGAACAAGCTACAGGAAAAAAAGACGTCATACTGTTGTCACCGACAGGATCAGGTAAGACTTTGGCTTATCTGCTGCCATTATTGCTCACTTTGAAAACGGATGACGGTAGTGTGCAGGTATTAATCTTAGTACCTTCACGCGAGCTGGCTTTACAGATAGACAGTGTATTTAAGGCAATGGGTACTTCTTGGAAAACTTGTTGTTGTTATGGTGGGCACCCTATTGCTGAAGAAAAAAAGAGTATTCTAGGCAATCATCCTGCTATTATTATTGGTACTCCGGGACGTATCACCGATCATTTGTCCAAGGGAAACTTCAATCCCGAAACGATCCATACACTGATTATTGATGAATTTGACAAATCACTGGAATTTGGCTTCCATGATGAAATGGCGGAGATTATCACACAACTTCCGGGATTGAAGAAACGTATGCTGCTTTCAGCTACCGATGCAGAAGAAATTCCTCAGTTTACAGGATTGAACCGCACAGTGAAACTGAATTTCCTGCCGGATGCTTCTGAAGAACAGGAATCCCGCCTGACATTAATGAAGGTGATTTCTCCCTCGAAAGACAAGATTGATACTTTATATAATTTGCTTTGTACACTGGGAAGCAGTTCAAGTATTGTTTTCTGTAATCATCGGGATGCGGTAGACCGGGTACATAAGCTTCTGGCTGAAAAGAAGTTATTTGCCGAACGTTTTCATGGTGGCATGGAGCAGCCGGACCGTGAACGTGCTTTGTATAAATTCCGTAACGGTAGTTGTCATGTGCTTATCTCTACGGACCTCGCTGCCCGTGGGCTGGATATACCGGAAATTGAGCATATCATTCATTACCACCTTCCTGTGAACGAAGAAGCCTTCACGCATCGTAACGGACGTACCGCGCGTTGGGATGCAACCGGAACTTCTTATCTGGTGCTTCACGCTGAGGAAAAACTTCCGACTTATATCCCGGATAATATAGAAACAGTGGCATTACCGGAAAATGCTCCTCGTCCTCCTAAATCTGTCTGGACTACTGTATATATAGGTAAAGGAAAGAAAGAAAAATTAAGCCGGATAGATATTGCCGGATTCTTATATAAAAAAGGAAATTTGGCTCGTGAAGATGTAGGGGCTATTGATGTAAAAGAGCATTATGCATTTGTTGCCGTTCGTCGGGCTAAGGTGAAACAATTGCTGAATTTGATCCAAGGAGAAAAGATCAAAGGAATGAAGACAATTATCGAAGAAGCGAAGTAGAAAAAAACTTTTTCTTTATAAATATTCATTTTTATCTCATTTCTCTTTCACTTTATAATTTATTGATTTCATAGAGTGATATTTTCGACTTTTATTCTTAACTTGATATGTATAGATAACAATATGGTGTATATATCCTGTATAAACCAATAAAAAGTAAGAGAAATCTGCTATAAAACAGTATTTTTATAAGGAAAGATTTGTACGCCGAAAATAAATTCGTAAATTCGCAAAGTCGAAAGACAAAAAGTAACGAAATTGTTAAACCAAAAACAAACTTCAAATGAAAAAGCATAATTTCAATGCAGGACCTTCCATTCTTCCGCGTGAGGTGATAGAGGATACAGCGAAGGCTATTTTAGATTTCAACGGCTCTGGTTTATCTCTGATGGAAATCAGCCACCGTGCCAAAGACTTCCAACCTGTGGTTGACGAGGCAGAGGCATTATTCAAGGAATTACTCAATATCCCCGAAGGTTATTCGGTTTTGTTCCTGGGTGGAGGTGCTAGTATGGAGTTCTGCATGGTGCCCTATAATTTCCTCGAAAAAAAAGCAGCTTATTTGAATACCGGTGTATGGGCAAAGAAAGCAATGAAAGAAGCCAAAGGTTTTGGTGAAGTTGTAGAGGTTGCCTCTTCAGCCGAAGCTACATATACTTATATCCCGAAAGATTACACAATCCCTGTTGATGCAGATTATTTCCATATCACTACAAATAATACAATTTACGGTACGGAATTGAAGAAAGACCTCGATTCTCCGGTTCCAGTGATTGCCGATATGTCTTCTGATATTTTCTCACGTCCGATTGACGTTTCCAAATACATCTGTATCTATGGTGGTGCGCAGAAGAATTTGGCTCCTGCAGGTGTTACATTTGTTATCGTAAAGAATGACGCACTAGGTAAAGTTTCCCGCTATATCCCGACAATGTTGAACTATCAGACTCATATTGATAGTGGCTCTATGTTCAACACTCCTCCGGTAGTACCTATTTATGCTGCTTTGCAGACTCTTCGTTGGATTAAAGCTCAGGGTGGTGTGAAGGAAATGGAACGCCGTGCTATTGAAAAGGCTGATATGCTGTATGCAGAAATTGACCGTAATAAATTGTTCGTAGGTACTGCTGCCAAGGAAGACCGTTCACGCATGAATATCTGTTTTGTAATGGCTCCTGAATACAAAGATTTGGAGGCAGACTTCTTGAAGTTTGCAACAGAAAAAGGTATGGTAGGTATTAAGGGACACCGTTCCGTAGGTGGTTTCCGTGCTTCATGCTACAATGCTATGCCGAAAGAGAGCGTTCAGGCTTTGATTGACTGCATGCAGGAATTTGAAAAACTTCATTAATAATATTGTCACCACAGATTACACAGATTGGCACAGATATTTCTAAATTCTGTGAGAATCTGAGTAATCTGTGGTGAGTTTTTATAAACAGAATTTGATTATGAAAGTACTTGTAGCTACTGAAAAACCGTTTGCAAAGATTGCAGTAGACGGTATCCGTAAAGAAATTGAAGCGGCCGGATATGAGCTTGTTTTACTTGAAAAATATACAGATAAGGCTCAGTTGTTGGATGCAGTGAAAGATGCTAATGCGATTATTATCCGTAGTGATATTATTGATGCAGAAGTGTTGGATGCTGCGAAAGAGTTGAAGATTGTGGTTCGTGCCGGTGCAGGATATGATAATGTTGACTTGGCTTCCGCTACTGCTCACGACGTTTGTGTGATGAATACTCCGGGACAGAACTCTAATGCTGTTGCCGAACTGGCTTTGGGTATGATGGTTTATGCTGTCCGTAACTTCTATAACGGTACTTCCGGTACGGAATTAATGGGCAAGAAATTGGGTATCCATGCTTACGGAAACGTAGGTCGCAATGTAGCCCGTGTTGCTAAAGGCTTCGGAATGGAAGTTTATGCATACGATGCATTCTGCCCGAAAGAAGTAATCGAGAAAGACGGAGTGAAAGCGCTTGATTCTGCTGCAGAACTTTACAAGACTTGCCAGTTTGTTTCTCTGCACATCCCGGCAACTGCCGAAACAAAGAACTCTATCAACTATGCTTTGCTGAAAGACATGCCGAAAGGTGCTATGCTAGTGAATACTGCCCGTAAGGAAGTAATTAATGAAGCAGAACTTATCAAATTAATGGAAGACCGTGCAGACTTCAAATACATTACGGACATTATGCCTGCTGCTAACGCTGAATTTGTAGAAAAGTTTGCCGGACGTTATTTCTCAACACCGAAGAAAATGGGTGCACAGACTGCCGAAGCAAATATCAATGCCGGTATTGCTGCAGCTCAACAGATTGTCGGTTTTCTGAAAGACGGTTGTGAGAAGTTTAGAGTAAACAAATAATATTCAGAATGAGGAAGGCGGATTTTCAGGATAACATAGTTATAATCTGATTAAA
>OGEP01000113.1_pt1 | contig 128485 bp, 115 predicted proteins | sample 1570721 | NCBI WGS metagenome assembly OGEP01 (sample SAMEA2582131, study PRJEB24529) | metagenome | biome: Human gut stool | place: China | collected 2011 | reverse complement strand
ACAGACGCGGCGTATCTCCCTTTCATCCGTCCGGCCGGCCGCCAGGGTCCGGGCGATGACGTCGGGCAGGAGGACGGCACCATCGGACCGGGCCGCATCCGTCAGGTCCCGGACGCCGGCACAGCGGCGGATGGCGTCGCGGAGACGGCGGCCAGCCGGCACGACTTCGCACAGGCAGAAACGGCCCTGATAAGATCCGTCACTCCTGCGGCGGCGGACCAGGCGCTGGGACACGACGCCAGCCAGGGCATCGGCTGCCAGGTAGGGCGCGACGCCCATATCGGTCAGGCGGATCACGGCTTCGACGGCGCTCGGCGCATGGAGGGTACTGAAGATGACGTGCCCTGTCAGGGCGGCCCGCACGGCGATGCGCGCCGTCTCGCCATCGCGGATTTCGCCGACGACGAGGATATCCGGGTCCTGGCGCAGCAGGGCTCGCAGGCCGTCCTGGAACATCATGCCCCCTTTGGCCTGGACCTGGCTCTGGGAAATGCCCTCCATGAGGATTTCCACCGGGTCTTCCAGGGTCGCAATGCTGACCGAGTCGTCCTGGATCTCGTGGATGGCCGCATAGAGAGTCGTCGTCTTGCCGCTGCCCGTGGGCCCGCAGATGAGGATGAGCCCCTGGCGGCAGCGGATGAGCTTTTCCAGACAGCGCCGGGCCTGATCGTCCATGCCCAGGGCCGAGAGGGCCAGGGGGATGCGCTGGCCGTCGAGGATGCGGATGACGACTTTTTCACCGCGCACTGTCGGCAGCGTACTGACCCGCAGGTCCAGGCGGCGTTCCCCGTCCTTCCAGACGATGCGCCCGTCCTGGGGCAGGCGGCGGTTGGCGATGTCCAGGCCGGCCAGGACCTTGATGCGGCTCACCAGTTTCTCCAGGCCGCCTTTGTGGAGCGTCCCGGCCTGACAGAGGACACCGTCCCGGCGCCAGCGGATGCGGACGGCATCGTCCATGGGCTCGATGTGGATGTCGCTGGCCCCGGCGGCCAGGGCGTCTTGCAGTAACTTGTTTACGTCCATAAAAAAATCTCCTTTCCATAGCTAGCATAGCATGGAAAGGAGACGTCCTGACAAAATTTAATCGTCTTTTAATGAAAAATCGGAAAACGGCGAAAAACTTAAGAATCCTTTAATCTTCCGTCTTGTCCGCCGTTTCTTTGTTGCGGATTTCGCTCAATTTTTCGGCTAATTCGTGGAAGGTCTTCTGGTAGAGATCTTCCTTCTTCTGTTTTTCTTCACTGGCATCGATGGTCTTAGCCATTTGTTCCCAAAAACTCATAGGTAATCCCCCTTTGATAAAAGATAGAGTAACGTTAAGATTGTCTTTATTATACGGCAAAGGTATGGCGTCATGCAAGGGATTTCCCCCAATTACCAGCTGTTGCGGTGGCGCCAGAAGGACGGCATGAGGATAGCCAGGACCGGCAGGGCTTCCAGGCGGCCCATGAGCATGGACAGGCAGAGGGCGACTTTGCTGAGCGGCGGCAGGGCCGAACAAGTAGCCGTCGCGCCGAACTGGCCGAAGCCCGGCCCGCAGCTGCCCATGGTCGAGACGCTGAGGCCGATGGCATCGAAGATGGCCACGCCGTCAAAGACCATGATGAACGTCCAGAGGACGCCGAGCATGGTGTAGATGAAGAAGAATTTAGCTACGCCGTAAATGAGGTCCATCGAGAATTCTTCGCCATTAGAGCGGATGTGCAGGACCATGTTGGGATGTATCTTCTGGCGGATGATGGCGGCAATGGTCTTCACGAGCAGCATGACGCGCGTCACTTTCAGGCCGCCTGTCGTCGAGCCGGCACAGCCGCCGATGAACATCAGGACCAGGAGGATGAATTTGGAAAAGACCGGCCACTGTTCAAAGTCGTTGGAGACGAAGCCCGTCGACGACGAAATGGACACGGACTGGAAAAAGGCCTGGCGCAGGGCTTCGACGCCGTCCCACTGCTGGGCCAGGACCAGGTTGAGGGCCATGGCCGCCGTCGAGATGGCGACGATGGACAAATAGACGCGGAACTCCGTATCGCCGAGGATGACTTTACAGCCCTTCTTCCAGGCCGCGACGTACATGCCGAAGTTGGCGCTGCTGATGAGCATGAAAAAGGACAGGCAGCATTCGACGACAGGGCTGTCGAAATGGGCGACGCTGTTATTGTACGGCGAGAAACCGCCCGTAGCGATAGTGGCAAAGGCGTGGTCGGCTGCGATGAGGAAGGACATGCCGCAGAGCATAAAGACGACCGTCGAGGCAATGGTAAAGACGACGTACACCGTGAACAGGGCCTTGGCCATCTCCTTGATGCGCGGCAGGGCCCGGTCCGACCGGGGCCCCGTGCTTTCGGCATTGAACATGTGGACGATGCCCTTGCCGAACTGAGGAAAGACGGCGATGAAGATGACGATGATGCCCAGGCCGCCGAACCAGTGGGTCAGGGCCCGCCAGAGGACCAGGCTGGCCGGCATGGCTTCGATGTCGTCGATGACCGTCGCCCCCGTGCCGGACAGGCCGGAAATACATTCAAAGACGCCGTCCAGGACGGACAAATAGCCGCCGGCAGCATAGGGAATCATGCCCAGGAAAGTGACCATGATCCAGCCCAGAGCCGTAATGGCCACGCCTTCGCGGACAGTCAGGCTGTCCGTCGGCCGATGGCCCTGCCACATGAGCAGGCGCCCTATGAGGAGGCTGATGACGATGGCCACGAGGAACGCAGCGATACTGGTTTCCCCATAGAAAAGGGCGATGACAAAGGGAATCATCAAGGCCAGCCCGCAGGCCTGGGCCAATTTCCCCAAGACAAATAAAACAATTCGTATATTCATGGTGTACCTCCTACCAGCGCCGCCGCAGATAACCGAATGCGGTCTGGATGACGACGAGGAAGGAAAAGATTTCGACGCGTCCTAAAATCATGAGGAAACTGCAATACAGCTTAGTCCATGCCGGCAGGACGGAAACGTCGGCTACACCGAAGAGGTCCATCGTCGACCCGACACTGGACAGGCAGCCTACGGCCATCCCCATGGCCTGCATGGGCGTGACGCCGGACAGGGAAATGATCAGCATGGAGACGAAGAACGTCGCCATGAAGAGGAAGAAATAACTGAGGACACGGCTGATGATCTTCATATCGACAGGGACGCCGTCGATTTTCAGGGAAATGACCATGTGCGGATGCAGGGTCCGGCGCATTTCCTGGGCAGCCATCTTGAAGAGGACCATGAAGCGCATGACCTTGAGGCCGCCTGTAGCCGAGCCGATACAGCCGCCGACAAAGGCCAGGGCAAAGAGGACGTACTTGTCGAATTCCGGCCAGGTGCTGTAGGCGGCCGACGAAAAGCCGCTGGTGCTGATGAAGGACAGGACCTGGAAAAAGCCGTAGCGCAGGTTATCCCAGCCGTCGTAGACGCCGAAACGCCACAAATGGAAGGATACGAGGCAGCCCGTGACGACGACGACGGTCAAAAAGGTCCGCCATTCGGCATCGCAGAAAAGGCTCTTGAAGTCGCGCCGTTCCCAGCTCTTCCAATAGAGGAGGAAATTGCCGCTGGCCAGGAGCATGGATACAGCTCCGGCCGCTTCTAGGGCCAGGCTGTCATATTTGGAAAAATCGAAGAGCGAATCGCCGCCGCTGGTGGACATGGTCATGAGACCCTGATTGACGGCCATGCCCAAAGGCAGGCCGGCCAGGACGTAGAGGACCATGGAAAAGACCGTAATGGCCAGGTAGATGAGACCGGCCTGGCGGGCCGCTTCCTGCATGCGGGCCACCATAGGGCTGAAGGATACGCTCTGATGGACGGACAAGGTCAGGCCGAAACAGCCGCTGACCTGGGGCATGACCGATACCAGGAGGAGGATGAAGTTGAGGCCGCCGAGCCATTCCATGAGGCTGTGCCACAACAAGAGCGACTGCGGCAGGCCTGCCCCGCCGTCAGCCAGGCACGACGTCCCAGTCGTCGTAAAAGCCGAGACGCTTTCAAAGAAGGCGTCGACAGGCGACGCGAAAGTACCGGCCATGACGTAGGGAATCATACCCAGGAGTCCCAGGAGGAACCAGGCCGATACCATGTACCAGGCCCCCTCCCCCGGTCCCAGGTGGCGTTTGTGATGGCGGCCGCGGTAACGGCAGAACGCCGCTGCAAGCAAGGCGGCGGCCAGGGCCGGGGCAAAATAGACCAGGCCCGCTTCCCCCCACCACAAGGCGGCCAGCAGAGGGATGAGCAGCGCCAGGCCGTTGATCAGGGCCAGGCGGCTGACGAGATAAAAGACGATACTGCGGTTCATGGTCTATTCCCTGCCTTTGAAGTACTTCATGACCTTCTTGGAATATTCCGTCTGGATGAAGAGGATGATCCGGTCGCCGGCCATGAGGACGGACTGGCCGTTCGGGATATAGGCTTCGCCGTCGCGGACATAGGCGCAGACCAGACATTCCTTGGGCAGGCGTACATCCATGAGGCGCTTTCCGGCTACGGGAGCCCCGTCCTGGACAATGACTTCCACGGCTTCGGCCTTGGCCCCTTCCAGGAGGGACACGGAGACGACGCCGCCGCGGCGGGCAAAGGCCAGGACTTCGCTGGCCGACAAGAGGCGTGTCGACAAGACGATATCGACGCCGACCTTTTCCATGAGGTCGCCGTATTCAATGCGCGACACACGGACGATGGTCTTCTTGGCGCCCAAGTGTTTGGCGATGAGGGCCAGCATGAGGTTCAGGCGGTCGTCATCGGTCAGGCAGATGACGACGTCAGCATCGGCAATGCCTTCCTGTTCCAGGAGGTCGATGTCCGTACCGTCGCCGCAGATGGCCAGGCCGTTGTCCAGGAGTTCTGCCACCTGGCGGCAGCGTTCGCGGTCTTTATCGAAAATCTTGACCTTGATGCCTTCCTTGTCGAGCATGGGCGCCAAAAAGCGGCCGGACCGGCCGGCGCCGATGATGATGACCCGTTCGACCATCTTCGTGTCGCTGGGGACGAAGTTCTCACTGAATTTCTCGATGGCCTTGGGGTCGCCGATGAAATACGCATTGTCGTGCGGGAACAGGCAGTCATCGCCATGAGGGATGATCATGCGGTGATCGCGGAAAATCATGCCGGCCAGGATGGACGGCGGCATGTTCATATCCTTGAAGGGGATGTTGATGAGCGGCGAATGACGGCGGACCTTGGTTTCAAAGAGCCGTACCTTGCCGTTGGCGAAGTCTTCGACGTTGAGGGCGGCCGGCGTCATGAGGATGCGGTTGATTTCACGGGCCGTGATCATTTCCGGATTGAGCATGAGGTCGATGTCGAAATTCTGCTTCAGATAATCCTTGGCTTCCGACAGGAACTGCATGTCCCGGATGCGGGCCGCCGTGTATTTGATGCCGTGTTTCTTGGCCATGATACAGGCGACCATATTGACTTCATCGACAGCCGTACAGGCGACGAGGATATCGGCACCGCGGATATCGGGATCGTTCATGGTAATCGGGCTGGCCCCGTTGGCCAGGACGGTCAATACATCGAGATTATTCTTGACGACTTCCAGCCGTTCTTCATTATGATCGACGACGACGACGTCGAATTGTTCATTCGATAAGAGCTCGGCAATACTGTACCCCAGCTTGCCGGCGCCTACGACAACGATACGCAAAGGAAAGACCTCCTTGTAAGTCGAAATAGAAAGGAGGCTGCCACACGAAGACAGCCTCTTTTTATACTTTAAGTTTGCAGTTTTTAGTTTGTAGTGAATAACTAAAAATTAAAACCCATCCTCTACAAACTCTATACTACAAACTTTTGAAGACAAAGGGCTCCACATGACGGCACAAACCACCATGTTCCAACCCCTACAAATAGTATCACATTTTGTCCTTTTTGTACATCTTTCCTTTTCGCCGCCAGGTCTTAGAAAAGTCCCAGTTGTTCGTACTCGTCGAGGCGGGCCAGGCTTTCGGGATGGTGTTCTTCAAAGAAGGCCGTCTTGACTTCTTTGTCCGGTACTAGGACCTTCCCCTTCTTATTGGCCATGTCGGCGAAGCGGCAGCTGTAGACGACGGGGAAATACTTGCGGATAAAACTGCCTTCCTGATGGGCCGTCAAGGCGATGATTTGGAAGCCCAGCTGCTTGGCAATGAAGAAGACCGGGCTGAGGACGTGGTCGCTCGACGCCTTGCCAAAAGGATTGTCGGCAATGACGACGCGCGTGTTATACTTGGCCCGGCGCAGATGGCAGCGCTTTTCCGACAAATAATTGAGGCAGCCCAGGAAGAGAGCCATGTTCTTGCTCCACATTTCACCGCCGGACCACTTGTTCGATTCTTCCCAGGAAAAGGGCCGTTCCGAGAAGGTGTTGCCACTCGTCGCCTTGCGGCAGCGGACTTTGATGGCCTGATGGCCGAAAATGCAGCGCAGTACCTGCTGGGTCCGCAGTTTCTTTTCCAAGATGGCCCGGACTTTCGTTTCCTGTCCCTCTTCTTCGCCGTCAGCCTGGTCCAGCTCGGCCGTCAAATCGTTGAGATACGTGCGGATCGACGTACGGGCCGCCGCTTCCTGCCAGGGCGGTACCTGAATCTGGAAAATATCCTTCGTCGTTTCGCCAATCTTGATGCGCGTCTTGGCCGCCAGTTCGCCCAGGCCATTGCAGACGTCCTGCAAGTGCAGGATCATATGGTTGATCATGTGTTCCAAATGGGCATAATGGCCCTTCCGTTCTTCTTCGGAAACAGAGATGACCCGTTCCAGTCGGGCCCGGCTCTTGTCCTGCCATTCCAGGTATGCCGTATATTCGCGCTTGTAGCGGATGCCGTCGACGATGCTGCTGCGCAGCTTGACATCGGCAACAGCCGTTTCACAGTAAGCGCGGAATATTTCCCGCTGATTGTCGCAGGCACTCCTCCGTTCGTCCACTTCCTGACGGAGGCCTTCGGCCTGTTCCAGGACGGGCGTGACGGCCTGAGCCAGTTCTTTCGCCGTATGCAGGGCTTCCAGCCCTTCGACGAGGCCTTCAGGCACGTCATCGGCAGCAAAGAGGAGTCGTTCGTTCTTCACAGCCAGCTGCTGATGCAGGGCCGCTAATTTCCGGCCTTCGGCCTGGGCTGCCTGCTGCTTCCGGGCCGCCGTCGCCAGGGCCTCTTTCAGGGATTTTGCCAGTTCCTGGGCTTGGGCCCGTATAGAAGTGACAGGGCCATCTAGGGCCGGCATGGCTTCATAGCGGGACTGGTAACGGTTTTCTTCCGTCTTCAGGCGGCCTGCGGCCTGGTCGTACTGCGAGCGGGCCGCCCGCCAGGCTTTATCAGACTGCCGGCAAGCCTGGACCAGGCCCGGCCGTTCCCGCAGGAGGGCTGCTTCCCTCTCATCGCCATCATCGGGATAGACGAAGTGCTCATCCAGAGGCAGCTCCGCCGACTGGCGCAATCGTTCCATATCAGCTGCCAGCTTGGCCTCTGTCTGGCGGGCCCCTTCAATTTGGGCTTCCAGGCGGCCCCGGCTCTCATTGGCCCCGTCGAGACGGCTCTTGAGGCGGCGCCGTTCTTCGGCCAGGACGTCATAGTCCCGTCCGTCCGGAACGGGTTCGGCATCCTGGACTTCCGACCAGTATAATTTCTGTTTCAGCTGGCTGCAGCGCGTTTCGATGCAGCCGTGCTGGCGCAGTCTTTCTTCATACTGGGTCTGCAGGCGGCCGGCTTCTCGGGCCAGTCCGGCGAGCGCATGCTGCCGTTCGTCGGCTTCTTTCATGAGCTGGCCATTCTTGTCCAGGATAGCCCGATGCTGCTGCTGTAATTCCAAATAGTCGCCCAACTGCCGGAGATCCGCGGCGAGCTTCGCTTCCTGCTGGCGGGCCGCAGCCAGGCGGCTGCGGTAGAGTTCGACGCTCTGCCGGCACTGTTCCACGGTCTGGCGGGCTTCGTCCAGGCGCCGCTGGCAGCGTTCACTGTCTTCCTGGAGCTGGCCCTGTCTGCCCAGGCGGTCGCGGTACTGGCTGAAAGGCTGGCTTTCATAAAAAGCCTGTAAATCGCTGAGAATCGGCCGCAGGACCGTCAAATCCCGGTCATTTTCGGCCATGGCTTCATCGGCACGGCTGGCACCGTTCCGCAGAGCTTCCAGCCACGACGAGAAGGCATCGGGCAGGATGTTCTGCCAATAGGCCGGTACGACCTGGCGCGTCGGCAGGGGCTGACTTTGGCCAGCGACAAGGCGGCGTACTTCGACTTCGGTTAGGACGAAGACGGGCTGAAAAAAGTCACGGCCTGCTTTTTCCAAGCGGCTCAGGAGCTGCGGCAGTTCATCGGTCGTCGTCACGACCGACGCCGCCCAGAACGGATAGCGGCTGTACAGGCCTTCGGCGCCGCCTGCTGCCGTCTCGCTGTATGTGCGGAATAGTTCAGCACCGCTCTTGAGATAGAGGAAATCACCGCTCCAAGCATCGATTTTATCGGCCAGGACCGGGTCGGCCAGGAACTGGTCCTGACTGCCATAAATATCGAGCCAGCGGTGCGCCCGGCGGCGGGCCAGGTCCAAGTCGCGGCGCCGCGCTTCCAGCGTGACCAAATCATCACCGGCCTGCTGGCAAAGGGCATCGGAGCGGCGGTACAGGCTGGCCGTATCGTCGGCGATATTGGCACAGTGCGGCCACTGCTGCAGCCGGTCCAGGAGGTTCCTGGCCAGCGTGTCGGTCTGGCTCAAGGCCAGGCCCAGCTGCCACAGTTCCTGCTGCCGTGCCGCCTCTTCCTTTTCAGCCGGGACGATGAAAGCCGCTGCCTTGCGGCCCTCTTCTTCATAAAAGGCCTGGTTCTTTTCGTAGCCTGCCGCTTCCTGGCGGACCTGGGCCAGGTCCCGCTGCCAGCGCCGCTGGACGTCGGCCGCTTCCTGGTGGACCGAATCGGCAAAGAGTTCCTTTTCCATTTTTTCCTGCTGCCGCAGGAGTTCTCGTATCTGGCCTTCGCCGCCTTTAACCTCACTGAGGATACGGTGGTAAGCTTCTTCCTGCTTTTCCTGTTCGGCCTTCACACTGTCCTGCTGCCGGCGCACGTCTTCCATGGCGTCGGCCGTCTGCTTCAGGTTTTCCTGCTCCTTCGCTTCGGCCTGGCAGAACCAGCCGTGAAGGGCGGCGCTGTTCTGCTTCAGATCGGCCAGCAGCTGCTGCGTAGCCGCATCGGCTTCCAGACTGGCCAGGGCCTGCTGCCGGTCGGCCAGGAGGGCTTCCGTATGGGCCTGGTCCCGCTTGTAACGGCTCAAGGTCAGGTTCTGCCCTTCCCGGAGGTTGTCCAAGCGTTCCCTTTCAGCCTGCTGGAAATGCTGTTCTGCGCCATCACTGGCTGTACGGGCCGCGTCACAGGCCTCCCGGGCTTCGACGACATCACAGGCGGCCAAGAGCCGTTCTGTTTCGGCCTGGCGGGCGGACAGGGCGGCCTGTTCTTCCTTCAAGGCCCCTTCTTCGTTGTGCCGCGCCGTTTCATCCTGGCAGATGCGGTCATAGTAGGTCCGCAGGTGGCTGTTCAGCGCGCGCAGACTTTCTTTGGCATCGAAGCAAGTCTTCTGTACGGCCGTATACGCTTCGAGCTGTTCCAGGACACCCTGCATTTCGGCAATGCGCTTTTCCAGGCGCAGCTGCTGCTTCACATGGTCCCGCTGGCTTTCAAAGAGTTCGGCAAAACCATTGCCCGTCTGGGAACCAGAAGCGGCCAGGCAGCCTTCTTCGACCGTCGGGATGAGCAGCCGGTCCACGAGTTCGCTCGTCGTGCGGCAGTTCTCAAAATAGCCTTCGACGCCGCCTTCCGTTTCATTGATGGCGGCAATCTTGTTCCATTCCGACGGGATAATCTTAAAGTGCTCTTCCAGGTACTGGCCATAGGCCGTGAGCGTATCGTTTTCAGAAAAGAAACGGGCTGCCATGGCGTGCTCGGCGACACCGCGGAAATACGACGCCATTTCTTCTTTCGTCGCCGGCCGGTCCTTGCCTTTCTCGCGGCGCACAAAGGGCAGCGTATCCAGGCGGACCGGGGACGACGGCGTATATTCCAGGGCGAATTCCTGACTGGCCAGCTGTTCCCTGCTGTTCATGAAAAGGGAGACGGCCGTCAGGGCATAGCGCCGCGGCTGGTCTTCAAGTATCCATTCGACGGCGATATGGGCGATAGCGTTGTTCAGCTGCAGTGTTTCCTGAATCTTGCGCTGGGCCACGGTCTTGCGCGGCAGGACGGCCTGGATCAGGGTCTGGACGAAGACGGTCTTGCCGGCGCCGTTTTCCAGGAGCAAGATGCCATTATAGCCGTCAAAGCGGAAGGTCGTGTCGATATAGCGTTTGTGGCCGTTGTCATAGACGACATTGGTGAAACGGATTCTACTGATGGAGGGCATGGGGATTATCTCCTTTCCGCTGTTCTAAGTCATACATGAAATCGAGGATGCCGTGATTATAAGCCGATTCCATGAAATAATGGGCAAAAATGGCCCGGGCCTTGGTCGTCAGTTCCATTTCGCCTTCGCCGATTTCCCGGACCAGGTGCTGATGGACGAGGAAAGCCTTAGTCATATTGAGGAAACTCAGGCGGCTGTTCGTCCGGGCATCTTGTTTCTTCGCCGTCTCCTTGAGGCTGTCCATGTCGCTCCACTTCTGCATCAGGGCCAGCCAGTTGAAATTGCAGTCTCCTTCGGCTTCGCGCAGGACCGCTTCGTCGTGGTGGCGCAGGGATTCGATGCGGCTGTCCATGGCTTCCAGCCAGCCCGGCATGGTGACGAAATCATTGGGCTCATCAGACTGATAGCTGTCGTAGAAACAGCCGAAGAGGACGATGATGGCCATATACATAAGATAAATATCCATATTGACGGATTTGGCCGTCATATATTTCTTCTTGAACTGGTCGTTGCTGATGTGGAAAGGCGAATCGACGGCTGCCGGCAGGAGATACAGCGTATCGGCATCGGTCACGAGGACGCACTTGACGTGGCGGGCATAGATTTCTACCTGGCCGGCAATGTCTTCGTCTTCCCAATACAAGGGCACATCGAGTTTATGGACTTCGCCACTTGCGGCCAGGCGGGCATAAATATCGAAGGCGGCCATCATTTTCTTGTTATCCAGCATGGACTGTCACCTCTATTTCCATATTACTGATCGTATAATCCAGGATATCTACGGTCCCTTCCGTCTCGACAGCCTGCAGGCACTCCAGCTGCGGACAGTATTCGGGAATGGCCGCATAGACCGATTCCGTCCCGGCCAGGTCGGCACTCAGATGAAGGACCTGGCGGCGATGGATGAGCATCCAGAAGATATAGAACTGCTTTTTCCAGCACAACTCAGGCGCTGCGTCTTCCAGATACTGGCAGAACGCCTCCAGCGTCGTCGCCGTCCGGCCGCCGAGAAAGGCCAGCAGGGCCTGGACGATGGCGGCATAATGGCTCTGGATGTTGACCAGCTTGTCACCGCTCACTTCCGTATCGTCGACGTCGGGGAAATCTTCCTGCCGGCTCTCCCGTTCCAGTCGTTCCAGGCGCTGGGGCATGAAGATGTCCAGCAGCGACCAGACGCGGCACTGCTGCAGTTCCAGGAAGGGTTCGACCAGGCGCCGGGCTGCCGTCACCGGCAAGGGCGACGAAAAGAGGCGGCTCGTGATTTCCTGTTCGTAATTGAAGCTGTCGATACCGGTGAAATACAGGGACTCTTCGGCGGCTTCCAAGGCCGACGTCCCCAAGTCGATGCCAGCCTTGAGCAGACTGCGGTGCAGGCTGTGGACGTATTCCAGGCGCCGTTCGACTTCCAGGATATTGTCATAGGCCCGCCGTTCCGGGTCCTTATCGGCGTTGTTGCGTATCCGGTCCCGCGTCTCGATGACGAAGGCCTTCAGCTCTTTGAAGGCGTCTTCTTCGCTTTTCAGCCGCTGGTTGAGGTCGTCGACGATTTTCCGGTACCGCGCCAGCGTCTCTTCGGAAACGATATTGCGGTGGATTTCCTGACGGATACGGGCCATACGGCTGCGCAGGGTCTCTACGTCGAGGCGCATTTCTTCGATCTGCCGCAGGGCCAGGACGAACTGTCCTTTTTCCAGCTGTTTGCGCAGGATGAGCTGATTGATAGACAACTGATATTCGTTGAAATATTCTTTCGTCGCAAAAATGAGCTCCAGGCCCTGTTCATCGAGAACGTAATATTGCTCGTTTGAATGGATGTCGGCCCGGTCGGCTTTCAGGTAGGAATAACGGGCCCGCACTTCTTTTTCCTGGTCCCAGTCGAAAAAGACTTCTTCGTTGCGCTTGCCCGTCGGTGGACGGAAGACGGCGACAATGTCCCGAGCCAGCTGTTCATAACCCTTTGCATCGTCAAAGAGAAGCCCTTTCGTCTGGTCTGCCAGGAAGACCGACAGATTGCGGATACCTGCCTCTTTCTTGCCATCGAGCATCTGTTCAAAGAAAAAAAGCAGCGTCATCAGGCCCAGTTCCATGCCTGACCGTTCCTGGCCCTGAGCGTCTTTGAAACGACGCCGGCCCAAGCGGTACAAAGGTGCCATGAGCAAGATGCGCTGCATTCGTTCAGAAAAATGTTCTAATTCCATGTAATGTCTCCTTTAATGCCCTGATGAGGTCTCTTTCGGTCAGGGCTTCCTGGGGGTAATAACAGCCTCTGTCCAGGATGTCCCGGAACACACGGGCCGAGCTTTCGCCGACGGCAGCGGCAAAAGGCGGCCACACCGATTCTTCGCGCTGCTGATTCTCTTTGCCCTGCGGAGCCTCATAAGCCATAAAGGCTTCATAAAAAGGGACGGCCAGACGGACTTCCACCGTTTCCGCCCTGGCTGCAGCCTGCCAGATGCGCAGGCCTTCCCAGTCGAAGTCGCCGAAGTACCAGACGACGTGACGGGCGCCGGGACAACCGCACTGCTGAGGAAGCAGGTCCAGATTAGCAGCGATTCTCCAACCACCGCCAAAGATGAGCGACGTCAGCCGGCTCTCTGCCAGATGCGGCACGAGGCGGCCATAAGGAGCCTTATTTTCGACGACCAGATGATGGCAGACAGGCTGCTGCAAATAATCTGGATGGACAGCCATCATGAGCGGATCCGGCTGGTCGCAGATGCCTAAATCAGCTGTCGTCAGGCCCACTCGTTTCAACAAAGCCGCGCCCGGGCCGAGGAGATATTTCTCATCGGCAAAAATATCCCACGAACGCTGCTGCAGCGAGGCCCTTCCCCCTGTGCCCCGAGCCAGCCAGGCACTCAATCTTTCGATATATGGCAAATCGGCCTGCCAAACGTTCAACGGCTGTTCATAGTAGAAGGAAAAATCGAGTTTTTCCGACAAGGCCCGGCGGATGGCTTCGGCCTGGATCACCGGCACCGACGCAAAGAGCCGGGCCGGCACCCGCTTGAGCCGCCGCGGCAGGCCGTTGAAATCGACACCGCCAGCGCGGACCGCCGTCAGACTGCCGTCGTCCAGCAGGGCGGCTACAGCCGGGCGGAAGCGGTCATAATCCCAAGAAGCAAAGGCAGCCTGCAGGACGTCGAGGTCTACCATCTTCTTCGGGTAATCCTGTAAGAACCGGCGCATAGCCGCTATATCCGTATCCACGAGCCTCTCCCCTTTGCCATCATCTATCGTATTTTTCATTATAGCATAATTCTTATAGCAAAAACTATGGTTTTACTCAATCAGGCCCGCGGCGCCAGGTGCTGCTTCTGTTCGTACATCTTGGTGTCGGCCCGGTTGAAGACGGCCTGGTAGGCCGTGTCGCGTGTCTTGTCGTAGACGGCCATGCCTACGGAAGCGGCGAGCTGCGTCCACGGCTGGGCGGCGTTCAGGTCGCGGATGTGTTCAAAGGCACGGACTTTCTCAAACAAGGCGTCCCGATGAGCATAGTCCTCGCCTTCGAGGATGACGACGAATTCGTCGCCGCCGATGCGGTAGACCGGGCTGTGCTTGTAGATGCGGCAGACGGCCTGGCACAGGCGCTGCAAGGCGATGTTCCCCTTTTCGTGGCCAAAGCGGTCGTTGACGTCCTTGAGCTGGTTCAAGTCGACCATGACCACGGCAAAGGCAGCCTGGCCGGCGGCGATTTTCTGGTTGAGGTCGTAGACCTTCCTGTCGTAGGCGGCGACGTTCTTGACGGCCGTCAGTTCATCCTGATAGGCCTGTTTCTGCATGGCGCCGACGTATTTGCGCATCCGTTCCATCGTATCGTTCATATGGCCGGCAAGCCGCCCGATTTCATCTTGAGCCCGACTGTCCAGAGGTTGGTCATATTCGCCGCGGCCCAGGCGGCGGGCGGCTTCACTGATGTCATGCAGAGGCCGGACGATGCGGTCGGCTGCCCGGACAGCCAGGAGCGTCGACAACAGGCCGATGACGACGGTCACAGCCAGGATTCCGAAGGTCATGAGCTGACGGCCGGCGTAGATTTCCCGTTCCGGCGCCGTCACGCCCAGTTTCATGCCATTCTTCAAGGTCGTAAAGCCCATGGCCATGGGGACGCCCTGATAGTAGTAATGAATCAGGCGGACATCCGTCGCCGACTGGTCCAGCAGGTTCCCATGGCTGACGATATCGAAGCGCGGCTTGAAATCGTAGGCCACCTCCCTGCCATCGGGATGGAAATAGAAGGTCTGCCAGTCCTTGAAGAGGAAACCGTAGCCGCTGTCGTAGACCTTCATGCTGCCGACGATATCACAGAGCATGTTGAAGTCGATATCGACGCCGACGACGGCGACGAACTGGCCTTGGACGTAGACGGGCATGACGTAGCTGATCATGCGGACGCCATTATTGTCATTGACGTAAGGCGGCGTCCACAAGGCCTTCTTCTCACGTAAGGGCAGATAATACCAGTTCGTCCGGTTCGCGTCGGCTTCCCCGTACGCCTCGACGAAGGTAATGGGCTGGGGCGCAAAATCATGGTGCGCATCTTTGCGGATATACCAGAAGCCGTCCGGCCCGCCGGCCAGGTATTCATTGTAATGGAGATAATAGCCCTGGACACCGTCGATACCGGTGGCTGCATTATAAAAAGACCGTCTGATCATAGCTTCCAACCGGTCTCGGTTGGCCTCGTCACGCAGGTCTTTCGGGTCCTTGATTTCATGTTCGATAGTGTGACCGATGTAGTGGACGATGTCTTCGGACTGCATGAAAATCGGGTTCAGCGTCGCACTGGCGTGGACGGCCCGGCCGTTAAGGGTCTTGGCGGCGATTTCCGTCTCGCTGCGGTCGACGAGGAAGACGCAGAGGCTGCCGAAGATCAGGGTCAGCGTCAGGGAGACGCCGCAGATGACGGTCAAAAAGCGGGACCGTATGGTTTGCATCATGAAAGGGTCCCCCCTTTATGCAGCTGGCAGGCCGGGCAGCAGAGTGCCGGCCGCACACAGGCCAGGGCCAGTTTCCGGCCGCTCCGGGGAACGGCGATGTACGTGACTTCTTTCCACGTATAGCCTGCATCCTCTCCTTTCTGGCGGAAGCGGAAGCAATCCGCCTGGTTTCCTTCGGATAATTTTGCTTTGAGCGTCGTATAATCAGTGAAAGTCAGGAAGCGCTGGCAGTCGTCGGGATGGATGTAGCTCTGGGCATAGTGCTGGAGGAACTGGCGCAGGAAAAGGCATTTTTCCATGAGTTCCCCGGCTACGGCATGGCGCGAGAACAAGGGGATACCGGCTGATTTGTCCAAGTCGACGAGGTAGATGACATCGTACAGGCGGTAGAGCTCATGAATGTGGACGTTCAGCGCCTCCTGTTCCTGGATGTGTTCGTCCAGGGTCAGGTTGTGCAGGGACACGGTCAGCATCCAGCGCGACGGCATGGAGGCAACGAGTTCCGCCGTGAGCTGGACGTAGTATCCTTTTTCCGACTGGAAGAGCGTTTCCAAATGGCCGCTCTGCTTGAGGCCTTCCATGAGGTCCCGGAAATGGGCATAGAGCCGCGTCCCAGGGCGGTTAATGCGCAGTTCGGCACTGAGGGCCGTAATGCGTCCGAAACTGGCCAGCTGATCCCGATAGGCCTGATTGAGATAGACGTGATGGAATGCTTGGCCGTCGTATTCGACCAGGGCCAGGGGCTGCTGGGTCCGGCGGATGGCGGCGCTGGCTTTATCGTAATAAGCCCGGCTGGCCGCATCTTCGAAAGACCGGTACTGGCCTTCCAGATAGGAAAATAAATCGTTCCAGGGCATGGGCTTGCTGAAGAAATAGCCCTGGAGCTTCTCGCAGCCTACAGAGACCAGGAAATCGACGTGTTCCTGCGTCTCTACGCCTTCGGCCAGGCTCTGGCTGCCGATTTCCTTGATCATGTCGACGGTATTGCCGATGATGGAACGGGCCTTGTCCGTCGACGACGAGAGGAAATGCGTGTCCAGCTTGATGATATTGAAGTCGTAATCCTTGAGGACGTTGAGCGACGAATAGCCGCTGCCAAAATCATCCATGAGGGTCTGGTAGCCAGCCTGGCGGAAGCGTCCCAGGGCCTCTTTGATGACTTCTTTATCGTGGACCAGCATGGTCTCCGTGATTTCCAGATGGATGAGGTCCCGCGGCAGGCCATATGTCCGGACCGTATCTTCGACGACCTGGAAGATGTCGCAGAGGAAAAAGTCCAGGCGCGACAAATTGAAGGATACCGGGACGACGGGAAGCTGCTGGTCCAGGCGGCAGCGCAGGGCCTGGCAGGTCTGGCGCAGGATGTAGCAGTCGAGTTTATAGATGTCGTGGTTCTTTTCCAGGATGGGAATGAAGCGGGCCGGCGACAGGAAGCCGACGACGGGGTCATTCCAGCGGGCCAGGGCTTCCATGCCGCAGACGGCACCGGTCAGGGTTCGGATGACAGGCTGATAATAGACCTGGATCCAGCCGTGCTCAATAGCGTCATCACAGTGTCCGGCAATGTAGTTGTTGACCGTAATCAGCTGCTGCAGGTCCTGGGTATATTCCAGGACGGAGACGCCCACTTCATCGCGGATATGCTGGCAGGCGATTTTGGCATAATCCACGGCCAGAGCCGGGTCGACGACCTGATTTTCAGGAAAATGGTAGACGCCGGCCTTGATTTCCAGCTGGTACTTGCGATAGACCTGGCAGATGGATTCATGAAGTGTTTCCAGCTTTTCCTTCACAGACCCTTCCGACGTGAGCAGCTGGAAGTGGTCGTTGCGGCGACGCGACAAGAAGCCCTGCGGGAAGGTTTCCCGGATCATGGTGGCCAGGCCTTTCAGGCAGTCATCGCCGACGGCGACGCCATAACGGATATTGACGAGCTTGAAGTTGATGACGTTGAAATAGACCAGGCAGTATCCCGACAGGGACTGACCGGATTCCATGAGGTCCCGGACATACTGGAGGAAGCGCCGGTTCCCGGGCAGGCCGGTCATGTTGTCGATGTCGCTGGTCAGGTATTTGCGGTCATAATCGGCGATAAAGACGTAATAGACCTCACCCGCGCCGGGCAGGGTGACTTTGCGGCTGAAGTGTTCTGCATAGCGCACAGTGCCGTCGCAGGCGATGACGCGGTAGCGGGCATAACTGGTCTGGCAGACGTCGCTCGCCGTCTGCTGGCGGATATCCCGTTCTACCAGTTCCCGGTCCCGCGGATCGACCATGCCGCGGAAACTGTGATGGACGTAGTCGGCCAGTTCTTCATAAGAAACGCAGCCAAAAAAGCCGATGACATAGTCACTGGCATAGAGCAGCGTCTCCCCTTCATCGGCTTTATAAATAAAGATTCCCCCGGCCAGGCTCTGGGGGATGCAGGCCGTCAAAGCGGCCTGGTCCTTCCCGTTCATTGGATGTTCCATGCGTCTATCTCCCGTCGTAATATATTTTCTACTTCGTCTATACTATCCGTATATTTCTGCATATATTTCTATTTTATTATATTACAAGCCTGACAGGAGTACAAGCGCCTAGTCGGCACCGGCCAGGGCCAGCAGGGCTTCGATGGGTGTCATCTTTCCCGTATCGGTCGTGCGGGACACGGCCGTCCGCACCAGGCCGGTCCGGGCATCGTACCATATTTCGTCATACGTGAGGGCAAAGTCATATTCTTTTCCCTTGAGGCGCCGCGCCTGGAACTGGCGGAGCAGGACCTCGCTGCAGCCGTGCTGCCGGGCCTGGCGCAGGGCTTCTCCCAGGGACTGTTCCCTGCGGGCAAAGACAGGATGCAGGCGGTAGCCGAGCTGGTCGTCGGCAGCCCGTTCCAGATAGGGCGTATCGGCCTGCAGGGCCTCATCGAGGGTCAGGGACAAGGGCGGTACCCAGACCGGTGAGCCGAAAGGCCGGCCGCCATCGTCTGGCACAGCATGGCCCAGATAGGTTTCATAAGCCGTCTTGGCATCGTAATAACGGCGCAGAGCGGTGTCGGCATATCCGGCTATGTCATGGGCAAAGCGGCGCGTCGTCGGCGCTGCCTGCCAGACCGTCTTGTCCGGGAACTGTTCATACGTGCGGGAAACGGCCTGCACGGCCTTTTCTACGGGATCGCCTTCCATGACGATGCGGTCCAGCCGGATGCGCCGGCCGTAAGCCTCATTAAAGGCGTCATTGCCGACAGCCGGAGCGCCGAAGGTCACGACCTGGAGCTGCGACGCACCCTGGTCGGCCAGGCGGGCCGCCGCCAGGACGGCGACGGCTCCGCCCAGGCTGTGGCCGGTCAAGGTCAGCCGTTTCGGTGCATGGGCATCGGCAGCCAGCACCTGGCCTACGGTCTGGCCGCCATAGGGCGCTGCCAGAAGGGTCGTCGTATAGTGGTCAAAGCCGGCATGGACGCGGCGGACGCCGTCCTTTCTAGCGGTCTTCCCTGCCGTGCCGCCGTAGGCGACGGAATGGAGGTTCAAATCGGACTTGATGTCGGCCAGGCTGGCCGTTCCGGTCACGGCCAGGAGCGTATCGTCCCCTTTCCGGGCCAGGTGGAACTTGGCTTCCGATTTATCATCCTTCTGGACCTGGCTGTCGATGTGCCAGCCCCGGCGCACCAGCTCCTGACGGGCTGCCAGACCGGGCCTGTCGCCGTAAGAAGCCATGGCCATCCAGGCACAGAGGGCTTCCTGCCGGGCCTGTTCATAAGCGGCGCGCGGCGAATCGGCAAAGACAGAAAAAGCTGTTGTCACGCAAAAAAGGCACGTGAAAACAGCTTTGTAACAAGAAGTGAACATAGGCTTTCCCCTTTCCAGCCCATCAGGGCTCGTAGGACAAAATGGAAAAGACTTCCCGGTTCGGATGGTGTGATTCTTCAAAATAGAGAGTCCGCTTCAGCTCCCGTTCCCATTCGGCTTTGCGCTTCTTGTCCTTGAGCAGGGCCAGGACGTCGGGATGGGCTTCGATGAGGATATCTCCTTTGATGTGGCGGACCTGGACCATATGGCGCAGGCGGCGGATGATTTGGATGGCCACGGTTTCCGGCGAATAGAGGTAGCCTGAACCGCCGCAGACGTCACACGGGCTGAACTGGACCTGGTACAGGCTCTGGCGGGCCTTCTTGCGGGTGATTTCCACCAGGTTCAGGGCCGTCATGCCCAGGACGCGGGTCTTGGTGCAGTCCTGCGCCGTTTCCCGGGTCAGGATCTGGAGGATCTCGTCGCGTTTCGTCGGCTGGGCCATGTCGATGAAATCGATGATGATGATGCCGCCAATATCGCGCAGGCGCAGCTGGCGGGCGATTTCCACGGCCGCTTCCTTGTTGACGTGGAAAATCGTGTCCTGCAGGGTCGAGCCGTTGCCGGTGTACTTGCTGCTGTTGACGTCGATAACCGTCAGGGCTTCCGTGTGGTCGATGACCAGATTGCCTCCTGACGGCAGGGGCACGATGCGCGACATGAGGTGGGTCAGGCTCTCTTCGATGGCGTACTGTTCAAAGATGGGCACCGTCCCTTCATAGAGGCGGACACGGCTGCGCCAGGCCGAGTCGGGAAAGACCTGGCAGATGCGTTCATAAGCTTCGCGGCTGTCGACGACGACTTGTTTGACGTCGGCCGTGAAATGGTCGCGGATCATGCGCATGACCAGGTCGGCTTCGCGGTATAAGAGGGTCGGCTTGCGGGACCGCTTATACCGCTGGAGGATGCTGTCCCACGTCCCCAGGAGATACTGCAGGTCCTTGAGGAGCTCGTCCCGGGAAACGCCCTTGGCGACGGTCCGGATGATGAGGCCCATGCCGTCGGGCTTGATTTCCGATACGATGCGGCGCAGGCGGTTGCGTTCTTCTTCATCGCGGATTTTCTTGGACACGCCGATGTAATCGACAGTCGGCATGAGGACGGCGTAGCGGCCGGCCAGGCTGATATTGGCCGTGACTTTCGGCCCCTTCATACCCTGTTCGTCCTTGATGACCTGGACCAGGACGGACTGGCCCACGGAGAGGTGCATCTGCTGGATTTCTTCCTTCGACGCCGCCCGCGGGAACATGTCGCCCATATAGATGAAGGCGTTCCTGCGGCGGCCGATGTTGACGAAGGCAGCCTGCAGGGACGGCAGGATGTTCTGGATCGTCCCTTTATAGATATGGTTGACAATGTGCATGTCGTCATTGCGTTCGACAGCGAAATCACGAAGACGACCATCCTCCAGGATAGCCATGCGCGTTTCTTCTGGCATGACATTGCCTACGATTGTTTTCATCTTCTCATTCCTCCTGTGCGGGCAAATTGGTAATCGCAGACAGGCTATTTCACTAACAAGACGGCGAAATAACCCGTTTCTTTGGCGTCAGCCGCTTTTTCATAGACCCGCTCTCCCGGCAGGCCGCAGCGTTCGATCATCGACGCCTTGTCGAGGAGCTGAAGGTCCTGCAGTTCCTCCTGGATCGGTGCCAGCCGGCCCGAGGGCTTCATGATGACCTTGCTGCCTTCCAGGGCCAGCAGTTCTTTGCGGTGTGCATTGTTTCCGGGGATGACGATGAGGGCTTCATCCTTTTCGCACAGCGGCTGCTGGAGCTTGGCGGCAACGGCGCAGAAACTGGGCACGCCGGGCACGATTTCCGTGTCGTAGCCGGCCTCATGGACGAGGCGGTGGACGTAGATGCTGGTCGCGTAGACCGTCGGGCAGCCCAAGGTGATGAGGCAGACGTCGCGGCCCTGGTCGAGTTCGTCCTGCAGGCGGCGCGCCGCTTTCTCATGGGCTCCCTGGAGGACCTGGTCATCGCGGGTCATGGGGAAATCCATGGCGATGACCGTTTTATCTTCTAAGGAAATGCCACAGCCGTCCAGGGCCTTCAAGAGGATGCCCTGGGCCGTGACGACGCCGGTCCGGCTCTGGGGCACGGCCAGGACGGGGCAGGTCCTGATGATTTTCAGCGCCTTCAGGGTCAGCAGTTCCGGGTCGCCCGGGCCGACGCCGACGCAATAGAGTGTACCTTTCATGATCATCCCTCAAATAACGAATATTTCTGACCGTTTTCTTTGCGGACGAAAATACCCGTCCGCCGGGCCAGCATCATGTCCGTGTGGATGGGCAGGCCGAATTGGCTGCCCAGGATTTCCCAGACCTGGGACGGCTTGATGGCCCCTTCGCCGGTCTGATAGATGCCGACAGTCAGATAGACATTGTCGTCCTTCACATGGCCGTGGACGGCTTCGACGACGTGCTGCTTGACGTCGATGGTGCGCACGCGGTGCTTGCCCTTGTAGGACACCTTTTCATAGAGGACGCTTGGCGCATCGTTGAATTTCGCCAAGATCTGGTTGAGTCCGTCCTGGCTGAGGTCTTCCGTCAGCGGGCCGCGCAGGGTATAGACGGCGTAATTGGCAATGGCCATCAGCTTCGGCGCCTTAGCATCGACGTATTTGCCATCGAGGACGGCAAAGCCCTGGGGAGACATGGCGTTCATACATGCCATGACGTCGGCGACGGGCAGCTTTTCGGCCAGTTCCATGTCGAGGTATTCCACATCGGCCGAGACGCCGACGCCCAGGGCCGAGGCGAAGCTGAGTTTCATGTGCGGGTTGAAGCCTTCGGAGTAACAGATAGGCAGTTTGGCCCGGATGATGACGTAGCGCACGGCCCGGGCAAAATCCAGGTGCGACAGGAATTGCAGGGCCCCGTCTTTCTTAACAGCTAAACGTAGTCTTTCCATGGTCGTCCCCTTCCTTTCTGTCGATGATGGATACGCCCAGGTTCGGGCAGACACCACAGCCCGTACAGGGCAGGCGGCGGCAGTCGTGGGTCAGTTCGGCCCGAGAGGCCTTCTGCCATTCGCGCTTCAAATAGGCCTTGGCGGCACCGTTGCTGAGATGGTCCCAGGGCAGGGCTTCGTCGAGGCTGCGCGTCCGGGCGGCATAGTAATCGGGGTCGATGCCGGCCAGGTCGAAGGCTTTCATCCACATATCGTAATCGAACATTTCCGTCCATCCGTCGAACTTGCAGCCCAGTTTCCAGGCTTCATAGAGGACTTTGCCCATGCGGCGGTCGCCGCGGGCGAAGGTCGCTTCCAGGCGGCCCGTCTTGGCGTCATGGTAATGGTAGGAAATGTGTTTGTCGTTGATGAGGCCCTTGATGTACTGCTGTTTCCGTTCGATTTCTTCAATCGGCAGCTGGCCGAACCACTGAAAGGCCGTGTGCGACTTGGGCACGAAGCTCGATACGGAGACCGTGACCTTGCCATTGTTCTTGTGGGTCACTTTGCGGTAGAGATTGAGGACCTTATAGGCCAGGTCGGCGATGCCGGCCAGATCTTCGTCCGTTTCTGTCGGCAAGCCCATCATGAAATAGAGTTTGACCGTGGACCAGCCGTTTTCAAAGGCATTTTCACAGGCTGCCAGCAAATCTTCTTCCGTAACGCCCTTGTTGATGACGTCGCGCAGGCGCTGGGTCCCGGCTTCGGGCGCAAAGGTCAGGCCGCTCTTGCGGACCTGTTGGACCTTCTTGGCGATATCGACGGAAAAGCTGTCGACCCGCAGCGACGGCAGGCTGACGCTGACTTTCTGGCCCTTGAATTCGTCCAGGAGCTGGTCGACCAGTTCGGGCAGGCAGGAATAATCGGCCGAGCTCAGGCTCATGAGGGAAATCTCATTGTAGCCCGAATTGGCGATGATCTGTTTGGCCAGGTCGGCCAGGTGTTCCGGCGATTTTTCCCGGACCGGCCGGTAGAGCATGCCGGCCTGACAGAAGCGGCAGCCGCGGCTGCAGCCGCGGAAGAGCTCCAGGACGGCCCGGTTGTGGACGATGTCGATGTTGGGTACGATTGGTTTCGTCGGGAAGAAGACGTGTTCCACATCGGAAACGACGCACTTCTCGATTTCTGCCGGCGCTCCCGGTTCAGTGACGGTCAGGCCCTGGAAGTCGCCCTTTGCATCGTACCGGGCTTCATAGAAAGACGGCACGTAGTTGCCCGGCTGCTGGGAGAGCTGCTTCAAGAGGCCCTTCTTGCCGCCCGGTTTCCCCTGCTCTTTCCAGGCGATGATCGTATCGGCCAGGACCTGCGTCGATTCTTCCGATTCGCCCAGGAAAAAGACGTCGATGTAATCGGCCAGGGGTTCGGCGTTGTAGGCACAGGGACCGCCGGCTGCCACCAGGGGCATGTCGTCGCCGCGGTCTTTGGCAAAGAGCGGGATGCCGGCCAAATCGAGCATGTTGAGGATGTTGGTAAAGCTCATTTCGTACTGGAGCGTAAAGCCGACCATATCGAAGTCGCGCACAGGCGTCTTCGTTTCCAGGGAAAAGAGCGGATAGCCCTGGCTGCGCATGACTTCTTCCATATCCGGCCAGGGCGCGTAGACCCGTTCGGCTGCCACATCGGGCCGTTCATTGAGGAGCGCATAGAGGATGCGCAGGCCCAGATGGCTCATGGCGACTTCGTAGACGTCAGGGAAACAATAGGCAACGGTCAGTTTGACGGCATCGTGGTCCTTGACGACGCTGTTCCATTCGCCGCCGACGTAGCGGGCCGGCTTGCTGACTTTGCTCAGTAAAATCGGATCGATCTCCACGGGATGTGACAAATTAATTTCCTCCTTCACGGCGGGTTAAAAAATCATCGTCTGCTGACGCATGTAAATACTCAGTAAGAGGCCCAGGCCCATCATATTGGTCGTCAAGGCGCTGACGCCGTAGCTCATGAACGGCAGAGGGATCCCCGTGACCGGCATGATGCCGCAGGTCATGCCGACGTTGACCAGGATCTGGAAAGCCCACATGGAAACGACGCCTGTCGCCAGCATCATGCCGAAGCTGTCCTTGCAGTCCTTGGCGATCATGAGGCCGCGATAGACGAGGATGAAGTACAGGAACAAGAGGAAGACGCAGCCGAGGAAGCCCAGTTCTTCGCCGATGACGGAAAAGATGAAGTCCGTATGGTTTTCCGGCAGGAAGTTCAGCTGGCTCTGGGTCCCCTGGAAGAGGCCTTTGCCAAAGAGCATGCCCGAACCGATGGCGATCTTCGACTGGATGATATGATAGCCGGCGCCAAAGGGGTCGGCATTGGGATTGAGGAAGACCGTAATACGGGACTTCTGGTAATCCTTGAGGAAATGCCAGCCTACGGGCGCCAGGACGACGCCGGCCAGGAAGACGTTGCGCAAGAGGGACATCTTGATGCGGCCGACGAAGAGCATGCCGAAGGTAATGGCCAGGAAGACGAGACTCGTCCCCAAGTCAGGCTGTTTCAAGACCAGGAGGAAGGGAATCCCGACGTAGAGGCCGATGGGCAGGACCTGGCGCCATGTGTTGAGCTGGCCTACGCGGTCGCTGAGGATCGATGCCGTGCAGATGATCATGATGAGCTTGGAAAATTCCGACGGCTGCAGCGTGATCGGGCCGAGCTGGATCCAGCGCTGGGCGCCCAGGGCCGACGTACCGACGAACATGACGGCGACCAGCATGAGCAGGTTGATGATGTACAGGGGCTTGGCGTATTTCTTCAGCTTCGCATAATCGAAGCGGCTGAAAAAGAGGATGATCATCAAGTCGACGACAAAAGCCGCCCCCTGTTTTGCGACGAAGTCGTAGTTGATGGCCCCTTTATTGATATGCGTCGCACTGCCGATGATGCACAGGCTGATGCAGACGATGAGGAAGCTCACGATGAGCATGACTTTATCTAAATTTTTCCATTCTCGTTTAATAAACATTTCTCTCTCCTATCGACGATAGTGGCGCCAATTCCGGCATTCCTGACGGCGGCGCTGCAGCGACAGGCCCGGTAAGACGTCGGCCTGGGCCTGGTGTTTCGGCAAGAGGGCCGTCAGAGCCGTTTCCTCGATGGCCTTCCCCGTTTCCAGCCAGTCTGCCGTCGCCGACAGGGCCTGACAGAAAGGCAGGGAATCGGCCATACAGGTGATCCGCCCTTCCCCGGCAGCCCGGTCGATGCCATCATCATGCGGCAAGAGACCGGCGACGTGGCCGGTCTGCAAACGGGCTTTGGCTGCGTCTGGCGTGATGACGCCGTCAGCGTAAAAATTGTTGAGGATGACGTCGTAGTGAAAGCGCTTCTGCCGGGCCGCATACTGCATGACCTTAGCCGCATCGCGCAGGGATGACGGCGACGGTTCGACGACGAACAGGATCTCATCGGCCAGGGCCGTCGCCGCCTGATAGGCGCCGTCGCGGCCGGGCGGGCAGTCGATGAGGGTATAGTCATAGGACCCGGACAGGGACTCCAGGACATATTGGTACGACGGGATGTCGATCCGCTCCCAGGTCCGCTTCTGGCTGGCCGGCAGGAAATCCAGTCCCGGCACGACCGTCAGCAAAGCCTGGCCGGGCAGGCATTTCCCCCGCGCAGCCTGGGCGGCATCGTAATGGATGGACCCGTCCAGACCGAAGAGCAGGTCGAGGTTGCGCAGGCCCATGTCGGCGTCGGCCGCCAGGACGCGGTGGCCCCGGCGCTGCAGGAGGACGGACAAGGCCGCCGTAATCAGGGTCTTGCCGACGCCTCCCTTGCCGGAGGCGATGGCGATGAGTTGGGACATGAAATCACTTTCCTTTCTGATGAGATAAGGCCGTCATCAGGACTTATCGGTCAGACTCAGCCCCATCGCGATGGCTGCTGTCCTTCCCGTCCTGCGCATTCTTATCGGCCTTGTTGTCCTTTTCTTTGCCGTCCTTGTCTTTATCCTTCGGTGCGCCTTCGGCGTATTCACCGACGTGGAAGTAGGCTTCCAGCATGGAACGGACAATCGGGCCGGACGACAGGGACCCGAAACCGCCCTGTTCCGTCAGGACGGCGATGACGATGCGCGGATGTTCATACGGCGCATAGGCGACGAACCAGCCATGGTCCGTGCCGCCGAAGTTTTCCGCCGTCCCTGTCTTACCAGCGACCTGGATGGGGAAGCCGGCGAACAGGGAACCAGCTGTACCGGATTCTTCAGCAACGTTACGCATCCCTTCGCGGACCAGGTCCAGCGTCGATTTGGATACGGACAGGGTGCCGACCTGTTCCGGTGCAAAAATCTTATACGGCGTGCCGTCGAGGTTGTCGATACGGCTGACGATGAACGGCCGGTACTGGATGCCGCCGTTAGCGACTTCGCTGACGATCATGGCTGCCTGGAGCGGCGTAACCAGCTGGAACCCCTGGCCGATAGCCGAGTTGAACGTATCGCCGAGGTACCATTCATCGTGGAAATTCTTCTTCTTATATTCCGCACTGGCGACCAGGCCCGGTGCTTCGCCGCGCAGGGCGATGCCCGTTTTCTTGCCCATGCCGAACATGCGGGCGTATTTCGCCAGTTCGTCGATGCCGACGCGGCGGCCCATTTCGTAGAAGTATACGTTATCGGACTTAGCCAGAGCTTCGACGAAATTGATCCAGCCCAGGGCTTCGCCGCCGGCGTTGCGCATGTCGACCAGCCAGTGGCGGCCACTGTCGAAGATCATTTCATCAGGCGTGACTTTCTTGAGTTCCAGGGCTGCCGAACCGGTGATCAGCTTGAACGTAGAGCCCGGCGGATATTCGCCGGCAATGACGCGGTTTTCCATGGGGTGATTGGGGTTGTCGTTGATGAGGGACCATTCTTTTTCCGTAATGCCCCGGGTAAACCAGTTCGGGTCGTAAGCCGGACGGCTGGCCATGGCCAGGACGGCGCCCGTATTGGGATCGATGGCGACGGCAGCGATGCCGTGGGTGCCGATGCCGTTGGCGATCTGGCGGTCCATGGCCCGTTCCGTAGCCTGCTGCAGGTAGAGGTCGATGGTCAGGTGCATATTGTGACCGGCTACGGGGTCCTTGCGTTCCATTTCCTTGACCGGACTGCCGGCGGCGTCGACTTCGACCTGACGGCCGCCGTCCTTGCCGCGCAGGAGGTCATCGTAATAGGCTTCCAGGCCGGCCCGGCCGATCTGGGTGATGTTGGATACGCCTTCGACGCCTTCCAGGCGCTTGGCGTCTTCTTCATCGATCTGGCCGACGTAGCCAAAGACCTGGGCGGCCATCATCTTGTACGGATAATAGCGGATCGGCTGGACGTCGACGGAGACGCCAGGCAGGTCGTTGCGCTGTTCTTCGATCTTCGTGACGATATCCTGGGTCAAGTCGTTGGCCAGGACCGTCGGCACGTAAGAGCTCTTGACCTTCTGGACCTTTTCCCGCAGCTTATCTTCCGGCATGTTGAGGATGCCGGCCAGTTTCTGCAGTTCTTCGTCGCTCATGCCGTCCTTAGGCGGCACGTAGGTCACCATGAAGCTCGGCCGCGAGCCGACGAGGATCTGGCCGTTGCGGTCGTACATGATGCCGCGCATGGCTGCAATGGGGATGGCCCGCAGGCGGTTCCCTTCGGCCAGGGTATAATAATATTCACCGGCAAAGAGCTGCAAGTAGACCAGCCGGCTGACGAGGATGATGAAAATCGCGATGACGATCCAGTAGAGGTAGCGGAAACGGCCATCTTGATTCTTCTTTTTCAATAACGCTTCAAGCATGTAACTAAATCTCCTTTATTTACCAGCGATAGCCCGGGAACCCGTAAAAGGCATCGTCGCGGCGCAGATGCCAGACGATGTGATCCACCGGCAGGGCCAGGATTCCGTGATAAACAAGCATAGGGATGCTGAATTCCAACAAGTAGGCGGCGATGTTGATGTACTGGCCGGCCAGGAAGAGGAACCCGCAGGTCAGGACCAGGCCGACTTCGGTCGCCCCGAGGACGATGAGCAATGTCAATACCCACTGGTCCTTGTCGATGTCGCGGCCGAGATAGCTGCAGATGAGGGCTACGATGAGATAGACCAGCAGGTGCAGGCCAAAGAAATTGCCGATAATGACATCCTGACAAAATCCGCCCAAGAGGGCCGTGATGATGCCGATGCGCTGGCCGTGATGGAGGGCCATGAGGACGACGAAGACGAAGATGAGGTTAGGCTGGCTCACGCTGTTAAACATAAAAGGCAGGATGGCAGCCTGCAAAATAAAGACGATGAAGGCTGTCATGACACAGTTCAGTTTCTTCATAATGCCGCGGCTCCTTTAATTCCTTCTACTTTGTCGCGATTCGTCTGAGGTACGAGTTTCGGCGTGACTTCCGGTTTTTCATAGGACCCGGTATCGGCCGACTTCAAGATGACGAAGACTTCTTCCAGTTTGGAGAAATCGACGCTGGGACGAATGACGGCATATTTTACGAAATCATTTTCATTCTGATGGATCGATACGATGGTGCCGATGGGCAGGCCCTTCGGATAGATGGAGCCGAAGCCCGATGTGACCAGTGTATCCCCTTCCAGGATATCCGCATCCTTGGCGATGTTGACGAACTGCGGTTCCGTCGGCACGTTGCCGTTGCCGCGGACGACAGAGGAAACGCGCGATTCCGGACGCTGGACGATGGCGCCGATGCTGGTCCGCGGGTCCGTCAGGAGCTGGACGCGGGACGAATGCGGATAGACGTCGCTGATGAAGCCGACGACACCGCTCGGCGTGATGACCGGCATGTCTTTTTCGACGCCTTCGCCGCTGCCGACATCGATGATCATGGTGTTGGTCCACGTGCCGTAGTCACGGGAAATGACCGAACCAGCCAAAAGCTGGTACTGATTATGGGTCGATTTGAAATTGAGGAGCGCCCGCAGGCGGTCGTTTTCGGCTACGACTTCATCGTAGTCGACAGTCCGGCTCTTGAGGTCGGCATTTTCTTTTTCCAGCGATTCCCATTCAATGCGGTTCTTCAAGCTGACGTCGACGATGTGGATGCTCGAGGTCAGCGAATCCATGACGCGGCTGGCACCGTATTCAAAAGGCGACATGATCGTCATCAGCGGCTTGGTAATGAACGGCAGGGAATCGCGCTGGCGCCAGGCCCAGCCGACAAGCGCAATGACGATGAATAAGATGAGTACGAAGACGACGCTTCTTTTACCGAACGAAAACAATTTTAAAATCTCCTCCTATATATACGCTGTGCCCCTTCGATGAGGGCCGATAATTTATCACGATCAGCGACGGCAATGCCCGTGCCCTTGGCGACGGCCAGTTCCGGCTCAGAAGCCAGCATGACCGGCACGCCCAGTTCCTGGGTGAAGAGCTGGTCCATGCCCTTGAGCTTGGCCCCGCCGCCTGTGAGGACGATGCCGTGTTCCATAATGTCTGCGGCCAGTTCCGGCGGCGTTTCCCGCAGGACATCCTTGACCAGGTCGAGGATCTTGATGAGGGGCTTGCCGATGACGTGGTAGAGTTCACTCGATTTGATGGCCATTTCCCGCTGGAGGCCGTCATCGAGGCCGCGGCCCATGAAGTAATAGCCCCGGTCTTCCAGGGGCAGGACAGCCGAGCCGTTGGTCACTTTCATCTCTTCCACCGTCGTGTCGTCAGTGACGATATCGTACTGATAGCGCAGGTAATCTTTGATGGCCGCATTGAAATCGAGGCTGCCCAGATGGAGCGACTTGGATACGACGATGCCGCCCAGGGACAGCATGGCTACATTGGTCGTACCGCCGCCGATGTCGACGACCATATTGCCGACCGGGTCATAGACGGGCAGATTCACGCCGAGAGCCGCAGCAGCCGCCGTTTCGATGAGGAAGGCTTCCTTGGCGCCGGCCTGATAGACAGCTTCCATGACGGCCCGTTTTTCGACATTCGACGCCGCCGAAGGCACGCCGATCATGATGCGCAGGCGCTGGACGCTGCGGACGCACTTGCTGAGGATATAGCCCAGCATCGTCCGGGTTACACTGTAATCGGCGATGACGCCGTGGACCAGAGGCCGATGGAGCTTCACCGTTTCCGGCGACCGGGACAATAAGTCCTCTGCCGCCCGGCCGACAGCAATCATCTTGCTGTTCCGTTCATCTGTCGCCATGACCGACGGTTCAGACAGGACGATGCCCCGGCCCTCCACATAGACCTGGGTCGTAGACGTCCCTAAATCAATCCCTATATTTTTAGTTAATGGAGAAAAAATCGAAGCCATAACAAATCCTTTCTATTTCTTTCGCATATTCTGTTATACAAAACAGTCATCATTCCATATTCTATCACATTGCGCCCCTTTTCGCATTAACTAATTTCATGGAATGAAAAAAAGGGCCTGTCGCACGTGCGACAGCCCCTTTTAAGTGGTTAGCAGCTAGTGGCTAGTGGTTAGCGGATGGTCTTTAATTTAAAAGCCCTCGCTTCAAACATCAAACTTCAAGCAGGGATACACCCACATGTGCATGACAGCCGAAAAGCCACGTGCCCCTGCCCCTTACGCGACTTTCAATCCGGCGCGGTGCAAGGCCATTACGATTGGCGTGATGATCAGGCCCGATACGATGGCTTCCGGGATGCCATTGACGGCCGTGATGCCCAGCATGATGTTGATGACGTTCATGAAGGGGATGCCCTGTGCTTCGGCATAAGGGACGCCGACGATGGCCGTAAAGGAACCGAGGAAGAGGATCGTGTGACAGACCGTCGTCAAGACCGCCGTGACGGCGATGCGCCATACTTCGCGGATTTTCAGATGACGGTACAATTCAAAGGCGATGACGCCAATCAGGATACGCGGTACGATACAGATGAAGGCGTCGGCAACGACGTTATACTGTACAGCAAACAACAGCAACGCGCTCGGTGCCTGCAAGGACCGGATAAAGGAAAAGATACCGAACATGAAGCCGACAATCATGCCGACCTTGCGGCCTGCCGTCAGGCTGCCGATGATAGTCGGGATGTGAAGGATCGTCGCGTTCATGATGACCAGCGGGATGAAACCATAGCCCGTAAGGCCTAAAAAAATCGTAATCGCCGATAAGAAACCGGCAACCGTTAACTGACGAATCGACAAAAAGGTGCGTCGTGCCGGCATGACGCCAGCAACATTCTGTTTTTCCATGTTTTTCCTCCGTTCTCGCTCTTTCGCAAGATACAAGTCGCAATACGATTAAAGACGCAAAAACACGGCCGGTCCGCGCCAGTATCCGCCCGTTTCCGGTACCAACCCGGCGCTTTAAAAGAACCTGCCTTATGTGTCACGCGTAGTATATCATACTTGAAGGGGTCTTGCCAATAGCAATTGGGAATATTGTGAATCTTTACACAAGCATAATGGAGGATAAAGGCCTTCGGCCGCAGTTGGCAGTTCGCAGGCCGCAGTCAGCAAAGAAACACTATCCAGAGAGCTCACCCTCTACAGTTCAACGGCTAGCCCATGACGCTGCCATTTGTTATAATAAAATCAACAAAGGATGTGATAGCCATGCTGCTGACTTCACTGTATATAACGATTGCCCTGTTCGTCTTCCTGTTTTTCGTAAACATCGGCGTACAGCTTGTAAAGCTCCTTTTCCGTTTGATTCACTACCTAATCAAAAAGGCAAGGTCCCACTGGAGTATCTATCATAAATCAAATTTCAAACATGAAAAAGAAAGGGACTGTACGCGATAGTAAAAAACTTCATGCGACAGTCCCTTTTGGTGCGAGTGGAGGGACTTGAACCCTCACGCCGTGAGGCGCCAGATCCTAAGTCTGGTGCGTCTGCCATTCCGCCACACTCGCAAGTACCTTTTTATTCTACCATGCTTCCCTCCTATTGGTCAAACAAAAAATATGGTATCATATTTCTATATATATCATAAAGGAGGATTGTTATGTTATTACAAAGAGAATCGAAATTTGAAGGGTCTGTACTCGGATTTATCGGCTATGGCCTCATCTTAGTCATCCTTACGATTTGTACGTTCGGCATCGCCTATCCTTGGGGCGAAGTCATGTTCCGCCGCTGGATCTGCCGCAATACGATCATCGACGGTCAGCGTCTCACTTTTGATGGAACAGGTCTGCAGCTCTTCGGCAGCTACATCAAATGGTGGTTCTTCACTATCATCACGCTGGGCATCTACGGCTTCTGGCTGTTCAACAAGATGACCGCCTGGCGGGTAAAACATACGCATTTTAGGGAATAATAAAAGGGGCTTGTTGCACATGCAACAAGCCCTTTTAAGTTGTTAGTGGTTAGCAGTTAGTGGTTAGCGGATGGTTAAAAATTTAAATTCTATTTCTACAGACTACAAACTCCATGCTGCAAACTATAAAGAGAAAGGGGCCTCGCAGGATGGCAAAAGCCTTCGTGCGACAGCCCCCTTTTAAGTTGTTAGTGGCTAGCAGTTAGTGGTTAGCAGATAGTTTTAAATTTAAAGGTTTTCTCTGTGAGAAAGGGACTACACATACGATGAGGATAACCAGCGAGTTACTAACCACGAGCCACGAGCCACTAATCTCACACAACCTGAAACAGGTAGAACTTCAGGTAATTCGTTTCCGGGACATTCCAGAGGATGGGATGGTCCGGCGACTGCTGGCGCCCTTCGATCTGGCGGAGGCGGACGCCGGCGTCTTTGGCGGCGTCGTGGAGCATCCGGCGGAACAGGTCGTCACGCATGAAGTGGGAGCACGAACAGGTCGCGAGGTAGCCGCCGCGGGGCAGGAGTTTCATGGCTTTCAAGTTGATTTCCTTGTAGCCCCGGATGGCGTTGTGGACGGTATGGCCCGATTTGGTGAAGGCCGGCGGGTCGAGGATGATGAAATCATAGTCATGGCACTTGTGGTCGGCCAGGTCGGTCAAGAGGTCGAAGACGTTGGCCTGCTTGGCCGTGACGATGTCTTCCAGGCCGTTGCGGCGGATATTTTCGTTGGTCATGTCGACGGCTTCCTGAGAAATATCGACGGCTGTGACGCTGGCCGCCCCGCCCTTGGCCGCATTGAGGGCAAAGGCTCCGGTATGGGTGAAGCAGTCCAGGACGTGCTTGCCGGCGGCGATTTTGGCGACAGCCAGGCGGTTGTATTTCTGGTCCAGGAAGAATCCCGTCTTCTGGCCATTTTCCACATCGACATCGTAGAGGATGCCGTTTTCGTCGATGGTCGTCAAGACGCTGCCCGGCTGGGGCAGGAAGTCGGCCTGATACCAGCCTTTATACTCTTCCATGCCGTCCAGTTCGCGGACTTTGACGTCGTTCCGTTCAAAAATGCCTCGGATGGTGACGCCCATGGCGGCCAGTTCGTCGACGAGAGCCTTGAAGATGACCGGTTTGACCTGGTCCATGCCATAGCACAGGGTCTGGGCGACGAGGACGTCGTTATAGCGGTCTACGGTCAGGCCCGGCATGTCGTCGGCGTCGCCGAAGATGAGGCGGCAGCAGGCGAAGTCTTTATCGCCCATGACCGTCTTGCGGTAGTCCAGGGCATATTTGACCCGGCGCTGCCAGAAAGCTTCGTCGAAGCGGTCGTTGGCATTGCGCGACACGATGCGCACGCGTATCTTAGAAATGTCGTTGGCAAAGCCCGTGCCGAGATAGCGGTCTTTGTCGCTGTAGACGTCGACGATGTCCCCTGTCTGGTACGTGCCTTCGACATGGGTCACTTCTTCGCCATACACCCAGGGGTGGCCGCTGCGGGCAGCCCGTTCCCCCTTCTTGGTAATCGTTAATTTCGCATAAGGTCGGTTCATATTTCCCCTGTTTTATAAAATGTAATGGCTCAAGTCGACGTTCTGGACGACGTCGTTCAGCTTGCCCGAAACGAATTCTTTATTGACGACGATGTGCTTTTCGTCGATATCCGGTGCTTCATAGGCCACATCTTCGAGGATTTTTTCCAAAATCGTGTGCAGCCGGCGGGCGCCGATGTTTTCCGTTTCCAAGTTGACGCGGTATGCATATTCAGCAATGGCGTCGATGCCGTCGTCAGTGAATTCCAGGGTGACGCCATCCGTTTCCAGGAGGGCCTTATACTGTTTGACCAGGGACTGGTTCGGTTCGGTCAGGATGCGGCGGAAATCGTCGACCGTCAGGGACTGGAGTTCGACGCGGATTGGGAAGCGGCCCTGCAGTTCCGGAATGAGGTCGCTCGGCTTGGATACGTGGAAGGCGCCGGCAGCGATGAAGAGGATGTGGTCTGTCTTGACCGGGCCGTACTTGGTGTTGACCGTAGCTCCTTCGACGATGGGCAGGATGTCGCGCTGCACGCCTTCGCGGGAGACGTCGGGCCCGTTGGAACGGCCCTTTTCGGCGATCTTATCAAATTCGTCGATGAAGACGATACCCGATTCTTCCGTCGCTTCGATGGCTTTGTCGACGATGATGTCCATATCCAGGCATTTTTCCAATTCTTCTTCCTGGAAGATTTCCCGGGCCTTGGCGACGGTCATCTTTTTTTTCTTCTTCTTTTTCGGCATGATGCTGCCCAGCATTTCCTGGAAATTATTGGTCAGTTCTTCCGTCGAATTGCCCGTCAGGATGCCCTGGAAGCCCTGGTTCTGTTCAGCCACTTCGACTTCGATTTCCCGGTCGTCCATCTTATGGGCGCAAATGTCTTCAAACATCTTCTGCCGGCGGTCGGACTTCGGTTCTTCCAGCTGCTTCGGTTCTTCCGGCGTTTCATCGTCGTCATCATCGCTGCTGAAGAAGACGTCCATCGGGTTCTTGACTTTTTCCTTGATAGACTTCTTCGGCCAGAAGACCTGGAGGATGCGCTTGTTGGCTTCTTCTTCGGCCTTTTCTTCATAGCGCTGGCTTTCCTGTTCCTGAACCATGCGGATGGCATTGGCCACGAGGTCGCGGATCATCTGTTCGACGTCGCGGCCGACATAACCGACTTCGGTGTATTTCGTCGCTTCGACTTTGATGAACGGCGCGCCGACGAGCTTGGCCAGGCGGCGGGCAATTTCCGTCTTGCCGACGCCGGTCGGCCCGATGAGCAGGATATTCTTGGGGATGATTTCATCCTGCATGTCTTCACTCAGGCGTTTGCGGCGCCAGCGGTTGCGCAGGGCGATGGAGACGGATTTCTTGGCTTCCCCCTGACCGACGATGTATTTATTCAATTCCGCCACGATCTGTTTTGGCGTCAATTCTGTTTTTTCCATGAAAATACCTCTTTCTTAGATTTCTTCGACAATGACGTTGTGGTTGGTGTAGACGCAGATATCGGCTGCAATATGCAGGGATTTTTCAGCGATTTCCCGGGCCGACAAGTCCGTGTTCTGCATAAGGGCCCGTGCCGAAGCCAGGGCATAGTTGCCGCCGGAACCGATGGCCAGGACGCCGTCGTCCGGTTCGATGACTTCGCCGTTGCCGGAAATGAGCAGGATGCGCTGGCTGTCAGCGACCAGGAGCAGGGCTTCCAATTTATGGAGAATCTTGTCGGACCGCCAGTCCTTGGCCAGTTCGACGGCACTGCGGACGAGGTTGCCATTGTGTTCGTTCAATTTTTCTTCAAAGTGGTCGAATAAGGTGAACGCATCGGCGACGGAGCCGGCAAAGCCGCTGATGATCTTGCCGTGGTAGAGGCGGCGGACTTTCTGGGCCGTCCCTTTCATGATGACGGCATTGCCCATCGTGACCTGACCGTCGCCGGCGATGGCCGTCTTGCCGTCGCGCTGGACGGCGCAGATCGTAGTAGCGTGGAATTCGGTAGACATTAATTCAGACATGGGTAATCCCCTTTCATTTGTTCAATTTCATCGAGTGCCCGCTGTGCCAGCAGGGCGTTCTTTTCTTTCTTCTTCATGCGTTTCTTGATGCCCAGCGGTTCCATGAGGCCGAAGTTGATGTTCATCGGCTGGAAATGGTCGTTCGGGCCGCTGGAAATATATTGGCTCAGGCCGCCCATGGCCGTGCGCCGGGAAAAGGTCAGGCCGTCTTCCCCTTGCAGGAGGCGGGCCGCATTGACACCGGCCAACAGGCCCATGGCAGCTGATTCCAGGTAGCCTTCGACGCCGGTCAGCTGGCCGGCAAAGAGCAGGTTCGGCTGTTTGCGCAGCTGCAGCGTCGGCAGGAGCAGTTCCGGCGAATTGATATAGGAATTGCGGTGCATGACGCCATAGCGGACGAATTCGGCGTGTTCCAGGCCGGGAATCATGGAAAAGACCCGCTTCTGTTCGGGGAACTTGAGATGGGTCTGGAAACCGACGATATTGTACAGCGTGGCGCTGCCGTTATCCTGACGGAGCTGGACGACGGCATAGGGCAGTTCGCCTGTACCGGGCAGTTCCAGGCCGACAGGCTTCATGGGGCCATAGCGCATGGTATCGATGCCGCGGCCGGCCATGACTTCGATGGGCATGCAGCCTTCAAAGACGCTGTCGTCTTTTTCAAAGTCGTGGAGTTCGGCACATTCAGCCGTCGTCAGGGCCTGCCAGAAAGCTTCGTATTCTTCTTTGCTGAAAGGGCAGTTGAGATAGTCTGCCCCACCCTTGCCGTAGCGGGCGGCGCGGTAGACTTTGGTCATATCCAGGGAGTCGACGGCGACGATAGGCGCGGCGGCGTCGTGGAAATGGAAGTAATCCTCCCCGGTCAGGCGGCGGATGGTATCGGCCAGGGCGTCACTGGTCAGGGGGCCGCTGGCGACGATGCAGATCTGGTCGTCCGGCAATTCCGTCACTTCTTCGTGGCGGATGGTGACCAGGGGATGATCCTTTAGTTTTTCCGTCACGTACTGGCTGAAGGGGACGCGGTCGACGGCCAGGGCCCCGCCAGCCGGGACGCGGTGCGTATCGGCGGCATCCATGATGAGCGAGCCGAGACGGCGCATTTCTTCCTTCAAGAGGCCGACGGCGTTTTCAATATTCGCTGCCCGCAGGGAATTGCTGCAGACGAGTTCTGCAAAATATTCCGTGTGATGAGCCGGCGACGATTTGACCGGCCGCATTTCTACGAGTTCTACCGGGATGCCGCGGCGGACGAGCTGCCAGGCAGCTTCCGATCCGGCCAGGCCGGCTCCGATGATTAAGACACTATTCTTCATGCACTACCTCACCTTTTTTATGGTTTTCACACTCTGCATTGCTGCAGAAAATCTTATCGGGTCCTTTTTTATAATGTTTGACAATCATGATGCTGCCACAAAGGGGACACTTCTTGTCGACGGGCTGGTTCCAGAGGACGAAGTCACATTCCGGATACTGGCTGCAGCCGTAAAAGACGCGGCCCCGCTTGGACTTGCGCTTGATGAGCGTCCCCTTGCCGCACTTGGGACAGGTAATCCCCAGGTCTTCGACGATGGCCTTGGTATTGCGGCATTCCGGGAAATTGGAGCAGGCCAGGAATTTGCCGAAGCGGCCGAATTTATAGACCATGGGCGCGCCGCAGAGCTCGCAGATCTGGCCCGAATCCTGGCCGGAAATGGTGACTTTTTCCATCTTTTCTTCAGCTTCGTCCATTTCCGGCTTGAAGACGTCATAGAATTCCTGGAGGACGTGGCGGTACGTGTCCTTGCCCTGTTCGATGGCGTCCAGCTCTTCTTCCATGTGGGCCGTGAAGCCGACGTTGATGATCTGGGCGAAATATTTCTTCAGCAAATCGACGATGATGACGCCCAGTTCCGTCGGGACGAACTGTTTATCCTTCTTTTCGACGTAATTGCGGTTCTGGATGGTATCCATGATGGGCGCATACGTACTCGGCCGGCCGATACCCTTTTCTTCCAGCGTCTTGATCAGGCTGGCTTCGGTATAGCGTGCCGGCGGCTGAGTAAAATGCTGCTGCGGCGTGACGGCCTGGTTGTGGACGACGGTATGGGCCGAAATATGGGGCAGCTCGGCCAGGGTCTTGTCCTTCTTGGCGTCTTCGTAGAGTTCCGTAAAGCCCTTGAACAGGACTTTGTAGCCCGCAGCCCGCAGTTCGTAGCGGCCGCTGTCGATGATGATGGCCATGTGTTCCGTTTCGACTGATTCCATCTGGCTGGCCAGGAAGCGGTTCCAAATGAGCGTATACAGGCGCAGCTGATCGCGGGACAGGAATTCCGACACCTTGTACGGCGTCAGTTCCAGCGACGTCGGGCGGATGGCTTCGTGCGCATCCTGACTGGTCTGTTTCGTCTTGTAGACGCGGGGCTTGTCGGGGATGTATTCTTCGCCGTAGTTCGACGTAATGAACTCCCGCGCGGCCTGGACCATATCATCGTTGATGCGGACCGAGTCCGTACGCATGTAGGTAATGAGGCCGACGTGGCCCTGGTCGCCCATATCGAGGCCTTCATAGAGCTGCTGGGCCAGCATCATCGTCTTCTTGGCGCCGAAGTTGAGCTTGCTGACACATTCCTGCTGCATCGTCGACGTCGTGAACGGCGGCTGGGGCTGGCGTTTGCGCTTGCGCTTTTCGACCTTCACAATCGTATCCGGGTCGTGGTCTTCGCCGCGGCTTTCCCAGGTCAGGTCGTGGGCGATGGCTTCGGCCGCTTCCTGCGTCGGGATTTCGGCCTTCTTGCCGTCGATCTTGGTCAGTTCTGTCGGCAGGGTCAGGCCGTCTTCGGTCTTATAGGTTCCACTGACGGTCCAGTATTCTTCCGGCACGAAAGCCTTGATGGCTTCTTCCCGTTCACAGATGAGGCGGACGGCGACGGACTGGACGCGGCCGGCGCTGAGACCCTTGCAGACTTTCTTCCACAGGAGGGGGCTCAGTTTATAGCCGACGATGCGGTCCAGGACGCGGCGGGCCTGCTGGGCGTCGACTTTCTTGAGGTCGATGGGTTCCGGGTCCTTGATGGCCTCAAGGATGGCTTTCTTGGTAATTTCGTGGAACATGATGCGGCATTTGTCGTGCGGGTCGATTTCCAGCAAATGGGCCAGATGCCAGGAAATGGCCTCCCCTTCGCGGTCCGGGTCAGTTGCCAGATAGACTTGTTTCGAGCGGATGTATTCATTCTGCAAGTCTTCAATGAGTTTGCGCTTATCCCACATGTTGGTATACGTCGGCACGAAGCCTTCTTCGATATTGACACCGAACTGGTTGCGCGGCAGATCCCGCAGGTGGCCGCGGCTGGCCATGACCTTGTAGCCGCTGCCCAGGAAGCGTTCGATGGTCTTGGCCTTGGCCGGCGATTCGACGATGACCAGGTTCTTGGCGTTCTTCGGGAGCGGGTCCAGCTTCTTCAGCGGTTCCTTCTTGGGCAGATTGACCGTGCCGTGGATGACGGTCTTCTCGCCGTCGCCCTTTTTCTTGCGGCCTCGTTTCTTCTTTTTAGTATCATCAATGATGATTGTGCGTTTAATCGGAAATTCTAACATCTATCTCCATCCTGCCTCTCGCTGTACACGAAATCTGAAAATGTACTTAAACTATTTCTCATCATACACTATTCGCCGCGACCTTTCAAGATGCGACCCCTTTATATACTATATAATGTACATAAAAAAGGAGCTGTCACATTAAGACAGCCCCTTTTTCCCTTATTTCTTCACTTCGTAGTCTTTGGCTTTCGGAGCGGCGGCGATTTCAAAAGGAATCCGCTGTTCCCGGACGGTCGTCTTGATGAACAACATGACCGCCGTGGACATACTCAAGCCTACAGAAGAACAAAACTGTTCAAAATCTTTCTTCAGCTCTGTGTCAATACGAAAACATACACCTGTCTGTGCGATAGTAGGTCACCCCCTTCCGTAGTGAATCGTTCATTAGCTTACATGAAATTCACGTGCCAAAACGAGGTCGGCCGACAAAGGGCCGTACTATCCCATCTTTTCCCCAAGCCCCTATTGTCAACGCCAGTCAGGCGTTTCAAAACGGAACAATTTCCGCGACAACCTGTCGTATTTTGGGAATAAAAAAAGGCGTTGTCGCATGAAGACAACACCTTTTTCAGCAGTCAACGGCTAGCTGTTAGCCGTTAGCGGACGGTTTTAAATTTAAAGGTTTTCGCTGAAAACTACAAACTCCGTACTACAAACTTAATACTCAATCCTGTTTCCGCTTCTGTTTGAGCCGATAGACGGTAGAGCGGCTGATGCCCAGTTCTTTGGCGATTTCAGCGACGCTCTTACCGTCATCCCCCAGTTTCTCGATGAGGTCGTAGGTCATATCCCGGATATTCAGGTCCCTGGGCTTCACGTCCCCTGCCGTCAGCGACGGCGGCAGCAGGGGCTGGACATCGGCCAGGGAAATCTCTTCGTTCGTCACGATGAGGACCAGCCGTTCGATGACATTGGACAGCTGGCGGACATTGCCCGGCCAGGGCAGGTCCTGGAAATAGTCCAGCACGGCATCCTGGAACGAGTGATGGCGCTCATAATGCTTATCGAAATGATAGAGCAGGGACCGGGAAATATCGGCAATATCCTCCCGCCGTTCCCGCAGCGGCGGGATCCGTATGGGCAGCACGGCCAGGCGGTAATACAAATCGAGGCGGAAATGGCCGTCTTTCACAGCCTGTTCCAGGTCCTTATTGGTCGCCGCCAGGATGCGCACATCGACGGGAATCCCGCTGTGACCGCCAATGCGGCGGATGTACTTTTCCTGCAGGACCCGCAGCAGCCGGTTCTGCAATGTATAAGGCATGTCACCGACTTCATCCAGGAAGAGCGTACCGCCATTGGCCGCTTCAAAGAGGCCTTTCTTGCCGTCCCGGCGGGCTCCGGTGAAGGTCCCGCCGGTATAGCCGAACAATTCACTTTCCAAGAGGCTTTCCGTAATGGACCCGCAGTTGATGGCGACGAAGGGCTTATCCTGGCGATGGCTCAAATTGTGGATGGCCTGAGCCAGCATTTCCTTGCCCGTCCCCGACTCGCCGGTAATGAGGACCGTCGAATCCGTCACGGCGTACGTCCGGGCCAGCTGTTTTACGGTCGTCATGACAGGAGAAGCGCCGATGATGTGATGGAGCCGGTAGTGCGCCGTCACGCCGGAAGCACTGGCAGCGGGCCGCGCCTTTCCCTGGGGATGGCGATGGACGCTCCACAGCGCCTGGAAAAAAGCCCGCACCAGTCCGCCCCAGCCGGGATGGAGGGGAATCCAGGTCAGGTTCTGGCCGGCAGCCGCGTTTTCGATGGCCTCCGTCCCGACCAGGGTCTGCACGCCTTCGCCTACAGCCTGGCAGACGATATGCTGCAAGACCTTCTCGTCCTGGTCAGGCGCAATGCCATAAAAAGAAATAGCCCGGCTGTTGAACTGCACGATGAGGTCTGCATAATAGTCGCGCAGCGAAAAAGGGATGATGACGCCCAGTTTGGCATCTTTTGGCGCCTGACGTATGCTGTTGAGCAAATCGAGGATGCTGGGCTGGACGGGAAAGACCCGCAGCTGGGGATAGACGGCTGCGATTTCCGAGGCCAGTGGCTCCCAGGCAATGAGGGCATCGCTGCCAAAACGAAGGGCTTCCTGTACCCGCTTGCGCGGTTCTGCCGTACTTCCATCCAGAACCAGGACCTGGTCCGGGTCGATCTGCTTCGTCGATTGAAGCATGGGCTGCACCTGGTCATACCAGGCTGTCGTCGGAGCGATGATGGAAATTTTTAAATTTCGGTTCAAGCCGCTCCGAAAAATGTTATCGTCGTTCATAGTTACCTCGTGAGTAGCAAATATGGAATAATAATGTACAATTATGGCTCTTGACCGGACGGAACTACCTCATACAGTACAGGGCTATTGTTTTTCTCAATTCGCATTGCATATTTATACCATGACTTATAAAAATTAATTATTTCCATACGAAAGGAGTGTAGTTTTATTATATCACATAAATGGCTAAAATATAGCATATCATTTCATAAAATGTGGAATTTTCCGGCTATTATTTTTATTTTTATAGTCCCTATCTTGCGTTAAGGGCTCCATGTGATAGTAATTATATATACATTGAGTAAAGAAATATTTTCAAAAAAAGAAGACCTTCCACCTTAGCCGGAGCTAAGGCAGAAAGTCTGTGAGATAACTAAGATTTATTTATTGGATGTAACTGATGATGACATCGGTCATGGTCTGGGTATCGGCTTTCTTGAAGCCTTCTTTATAGAGGTCCGGCGTGCGCCAGCCGGCAGCCAGGGCGGCGTCGACGGCTTTTTCAATCTTGTCGGCCGCTTCGTCTTCATCCAGGGAGTAGCGCAGGAGCATGGCCGCCGAAAGGATGGTGGCGCAGGGATTGGCAATGCCCTGGCCGGCAATGTCCGGTGCCGAGCCGTGGATCGGTTCGTAGAGGCTGGTCATTTCGCCGATGGAAGCCGACGGCATCATGCCGATGGAACCGCCGAGGACAGCCGCTTCATCGCTGAGGATATCGCCGAAGAGGTTGCTCGTGACGATGACGTCGAACTGCTTCGGATTGAGGGCCAGCTGCATGGCGCAGTTGTCGACGTAGAAATGGTTCAAGGCGACGTCGGGATAATCCTTGGCGACGTCGATGACCGTACGGCGCCACAGGCGGGACGTAGCCAGGACGTTGGCCTTGTCGACGGACGTAACCTTGTGGCGGCGCTTCTGGGCGGCCTTCATGGCAAAGGTGCTGATGCGCTGTACTTCAGGGACACTGTAGTTTTCCAGGTCCCACGCGCGTTCGACGCCATTGTGGATTTCCGATTCGCAGCGGTCGCCGAAATAGATGCCGCCGACGAGTTCGCGGACGATGAGGACGTCCGTCCCGGTGACGATGTCCGGTTTGAGCGGCGAGTATTCGGCCAGGACTTCCGGTACCTTGACCGGGCGCAGGTTGACGTAGAGCCCCAAAGCCTTGCGCAGGCCCAGGACGGCCTGTTCCGGGCGCAGTTTCGGGTCGACGTTGTCCCACTTGTCGCCGCCGACGGCGCCGAAGAGAATGGCGTCGGCTTTCTTGGCCGCTTCGATGGTATCTTCCGGCAAGGGCGAACCGCAGAGGTCATAGGCCGTGCCGCCGGCCGGTTTCTTTTCAAAAGTCAGGCCGATGTGGCAGACTTCATCGATTTTCTGTAAGACTTTGACGGCACCTGCCGTAATTTCTTCCCCGATTCCGTCGCCGGGGATGACGACGATATGTTTAGCCATGTTACTTAGACTCCTTTACGTAATTGATCAAGCCGCCGGCTTTAGCGATGTCCTGGATGAAGCCCGGCAGGGGCGGTGCCTGGAAGGTATCGCCTGTCGTCTTGTCGACGATTTTCCCCGTGTCGAGGTCGATGGAGAGGATATCGCCGGCTTTGATTTTTTCGACGTCGTCGCCGATTTCCAGGGCCGGCAGGCCGACGTTGATGGCATTGCGGTAGAAGATGCGGGCAAAGCTGGCCGCAATGACGACGGGGATGCCCGACGCCTTGATGGCAATCGGTGCGTGTTCACGGGATGAACCGCAGCCAAAGTTGTGGCCGCCGACCATGATGTCCCCTGCCTTTACGTTGCCGGCAAAGGTTTCGTCAATGTCGACCATGCAGTGCGTGGCCAATTCTTTCGGATCGAAGCTGTTCAAATAACGAGCCGGGATGATTACGTCTGTATCGATATTGTCGCCGTAGCGCCATACTTTTCCTTCTAATATCATGATTAACGGACCTCCTTCGGTGCGGCAATCTTGCCGAGAATCGCACTGGCTGCAGCGACCTGCGGTCCAGCCAGGTAGACTTCGCTGTCGACGTGACCCATGCGGCCGCGGAAGTTGCGGTTCGTCGTGGAGACACATTTTTCACCAGCCGTCATGATGCCCATGTAGCCGCCCAGGCAGGGACCGCACGTCGGCGTCGAAACGGCACAGCCGGCAGTGATGAAGGTTTCGATGTAGCCGGCCTTCATGGCTTCCATGTAGACGTGCTGGCTGCCGGGGATGACGATGCAGCGCACGTCAGGATGGACTTTATGGCCTTTGAAGATGTCCGCAGCGATTTTCAAGTCTTCCAGGCGGCCATTGGTACAGGAGCCGATGACGACCTGGTCGATCTTGATGTCGCCGAAGGTGCCGATGACTTTGGTGTTTTCCGGCAGGTGCGGGAAGGCGACGACGGGCTTCAATTCGGACAAGTTGATTTCGACGGTCCGGCTGTAATGGGCGTCGGCGTCAGCCGTGACGATGTCGTAGCCATCGGGGACGCGGCCCTTTTCATAGGCTATGGTCTGTTCATCGACGGGGAAGATGCCGTTCTTGGCACCGGCTTCGATGGCCATGTTGGCAATGGTGAAGCGGTCGGTCATATCCAGAGCGGCGACGCCTTCGCCCGTGAATTCCAGGGACTGATAGAGGGCGCCGTCGACGCCGATCATACCGATGAGGGTCAGCATGACGTCTTTGCCCGTAATGTCATCGGGTTTGGAGCCCGTCAGATGGACATTGATGGCATCGGGGACTTTGAACCAGGCCTTGCCTGTAGCCATGGCGACGCCTAAGTCCGTCGAACCGACGCCAGTGGAGAAACCGCCCAGGGCGCCATACGTACAGGTATGGGAATCTGCGCCGATGGTCAGCATACCGGGAGCGACGATGCCCTGTTCCGGCAAGAGGACGTGTTCGATGCCGACGCGGCCGACTTCAAAATAATGCGTAATGCCGTGCTTCTTGGCGAAGTCGCGGACGATTTTGGCCAGGTCGGCGGACTTGATGTCCTTGTTCGGCGTGAAATGGTCCGGAACCAGGGAAATCTTGGTCTTATCGAAGACAGGCTTGCCGATCTTGTTGAACTGGGAAATGGCCGGCGGGGCCGTAATATCATTGGCCAGGACCATATCGAGATTACAAGTAATTAAATCACCCGGTTTCACCGAGTCGACGCCGGCATGTTTTGCCAGGATTTTCTGCGTCATCGTCATACCCATATGTATATACACTCCTTATTATTTCACTAAAATTCAATACTTCAAACTTCAAACATCAGTGCTGTCCCGACGTGGCTTTGAAGGCCGTAATCGTATCCGGCGTGGACTTGAGGGCCCGGAACTTGACGCGCTGAGCCATGCCGTCCATGCGGTTGATGGCCGTCATGAAGGCGAAGATGGATGCCGTAATGGTGTCCGTATCGACGCCGGCGCCCCACGTCGTATGGCCGTCTTTATCGGTCAGGCCGAAGTAAGCAATGCCGCGGGAATCGGAGTCGCGGTCCAAATCGTGTTCGCTGTAGACGAGGTTGCTGAACTCGATGCCATAAGCCTTGCAGACGGCGTTGCTGACGGCATTCAGCTGGCCATTGCCGGCCCCTTCGAGGACGACTTCTTCGTCGTTGGCGCGGACCAGGACTTTGCCGACCCATTTGTCGCCTTTCTTCTTGAGCGAGAAGTCTTCGACTTTCAGCGGCGTATCGGCATTGAGGTAATTCTTCTGGAAGACGTCGTAGATTTCGGCCGGTTTCAATTCCTGATGCTTGTGGTCCGACACTTCCTTGACGAAGTAGCTGAAGTCTTCGCGCATCTTCTTCGGCATGTCGATGCCGTAGTTCTGTTCCATGATGAAGCCTACGCCGCCCTTGCCGGACTGGCTGTTGATGCGGATGACATCGGCATCGTACGTACGGCCCACATCATGCGGGTCGATGTACAGGTACGGGCAGGTCCAGTACTGTTCGTTGTTTTCTTCGCGGAAATGCATGCCCTTGGCGATGGCGTCCTGATGAGAACCGGAGAAAGCGGCGAAGACCAGCTGGCCGGCATAAGGCTGACGCGGATGGACATGCATGCGGGTCACTCGTTCGTACGTTTCCACCAGTTTGGGCATGTTCGAGAAATCCAGGCCCGGGTCGACGCCTAAGGCATACATGTTCATGCCGATGGTGACGATATCGGCATTGCCCGTCCGTTCACCATTGCCGAACAGCGTCCCTTCGACGCGGTCGGCGCCGGCGAGCATGGCCATTTCGGCGTCGGCGACGCCCGTACCGCGGTCATTGTGGGGATGGACCGATAAGATGACGTTGTCGCGGTATTTCAGGTTCTGCGACATATAGGCAATCTGCGAAGCGAAGACATGAGGCATGGACATCTGGACCGTCGACGGCAGGTTGATGATGGCCTTGCGGTCAGCCGTCGGTTTCCAGACATCGAGGACGGCGTTGCAGACTTCCAAAGCGTATTCCGGTTCCGTGCCGGTGAAGCTTTCCGGCGAATATTCAAAGCGGAAATTGGCACCGGCTTCGTCGGTCAGGCGCTGTAACAATTTCGCACCGTCTACAGCAATCTGTTTGATTTCTTCCTTCGATTTGCGGAAGACCTGCTGGCGCTGGGCGAAGGACGTGGAATTGTAGACGTGGACGATGGCGTTCTTGACGCCTTTCAGGGCATCGAAAGTCTTGCGGATGATGTGTTCCCGGGCCTGGGTCAAGACCTGGACGGTGACGTCATCGGGAATCATGTCGTGGTCGACTAAGTAGCGCAGGAATTCAAATTCCGTTTCCGACGCAGCCGGGAAGCCGACTTCGATTTCCTTGAAGCCCATGGCAACTAAAACTTTATAGAATTCAATCTTTTCTTCAAGGCTCATAGGAATGATGAGGGCCTGGTTGCCATCACGCAAATCGACGCTGCACCAAATGGGCGCTTTATCGGGATATTCTTTCTGGGCCCAGGACATATCGACAACAGGGGGCATAAAATAACCTTTTTTATAATGTTCTACGTTTTTCATACTGCATCTCTCCTATGATCATGAAATAAATTTAAAATAAATCATTACACAATCAAAATAAAAAAAATCTTTCATCTCGAAAAGAGACGAAAGATTATACTTACGCGTTACCACTCTAATTCCTATCCGAAGATAGGCTCTCAACAGGTACGGACATACGTCGATACCCTCCTGTCTGTTAACGGCCAGGCCCCGGCTCCACCTACTCCTTTCGTTTCAGCGAGCTGCTTAGAGATGAGTTCTGTTCCGTGCCGCTGCTGCCTCACACCACCCGGCAGCTCTCTGGAAACATTCCGGAACTTACTAGTTCTCTTCAACGCATTTTTTATTTTGGATTGTTTGTCTGTTGACGCTTTGTATGTTATCATACCCTTTTGTAATTTGCAAGGCTTTTTCCAGAACTTTTCCGAATATTTTTAGCTTAAACGTGATACTTTATTTAATAAAATGCCGTGAAGACGGGTTTAACGTTTATCTTTACATGCAACGATTCTTTGCAGGATGCGTCGCCTCTCCCCTATCTTTTTCCCCTTATTAATGCTATAATAAATAAGTTACACAACAAGGAGGAAGTACATGTTAGAAAAATTCCAAAATTTGAATATTAGCGAAGTCATTATCCGTGCCCTGAATGAAATGGGCTTTGAAGAACCGACACCGATCCAGGCTGAATCGATTCCCGTCGCCATGAGCGGCAGCGACATGATCGGCCAGGCCCAGACCGGTACGGGTAAGACCGCAGCCTATGGCATCCCGGTCCTGGAAAAAATCCTGAAAGCCGAACCGTCCAAGGATATCCAGACCGTCGTCCTGTCGCCGACGCGTGAACTGGCCATGCAGGTCGCCGAAGAACTGAACCACCTGGCCCAATTCACCAACATCCAGGCCCTGCCGATCTACGGCGGCCAGGATATGGAACGCCAGCTGCGCCGCCTGCGCAAATGCCCGCAGATCATCGTCGCCACGCCGGGGCGCCTCATCGACCACATGAAACGCGGCACCATCGATTTGAGCCACATTACGACCATCGTCCTCGACGAAGCCGACGAAATGCTGGACATGGGCTTCATCGATGACATCAACCTCATCATGGCCGCTACGCCGAATACGCGCCAGACCCTGCTCTTCTCGGCTACCATGCCCAAGCCGATCCAGCAGCTGGCAGAAACGTTCCTGCACGACCCGCTCATCATCCGCATGAAGGCCAAAGAAGTCACGATGGACCTCATCGAACAGTCCTACATCGAAGTGCCGGACCGCCAGAAATTCGACATCCTCTGCCGTCTCCTGGACCTGCAGGAACCGGACCTGGCCATCATCTTCGTACGCACCAAACGCCGCGTCGACGAAGTGTCGGAAGCCCTCAAGAAGCGCGGTTATTCCGCCGAAGGCATCCACGGCGATTTGACTCAGGCCAAGCGCGATACGGTCATCCGCCAGTTCCGTGAAAAGACCATCGACATCCTCGTCGCTACCGACGTCGCCGCCCGCGGCCTCGATATCAGCGGCGTCACCCACGTCTTCAACTACGACCTGCCCCAGGACCCGGAAAGCTACGTCCACCGCGTCGGCCGTACCGGCCGTGCCGGCCAGAGCGGTGAAGCGACGACCTTCGTCATCCCCCGCGAAATGGAACACCTGCGGACCATCGAACGCCTCATCAAGCGCCGCATCACCCGCCGCAAGGCACCGACCTTCTCGGAAGCCCTGGAAGGCGCCCAGCAGGCCGCCATCCGCAGCCTGATCACGACGACAGAAGAAGGCAATTTCGGGACGTATAAAGAAAATGCCGAAGAACTCCTGTCCAACTACGACTCGGCCGCCCTGGTAGCCGCAGCCATCAAGCTCTTGACCAAAGAACCGGACACGACACCGGTCAAGATCACTGAAGAAGCGCCGCTCCGCGTCCCCCGCAGCCGCAACAACAACCGCGGCGACCGCAATAACCGCCGCTACAACCGTAACGACCGCCGTGGAGACCGCCGCAATCGCAATAACGACGGCGAAGACAACAACGAACGCCGCGGCGAACGACGCCGCCACTTTGCCCCGAAGAACCGCGACAACAACAATCGCGGCAGCTTCCGCAACAACAACCAGCGCCGTGAAAACAAACAACATAAAGAACCGAATCGCTCCGTATTCAAGCCTTACTTCAAGGATTAAAAAAAGGCGCTGTCGCATAAAGACAGCGCCTTTTTTAGTGATTAGCAGTTAGTGGCTAGTGGCTAGCGGATGGCTTTAAATTTAGATGTTTTGCTGAAAACTACAAACTCCGTGCTACAAACTAATATGTATGATTTCCCGACAAGCTGGCTAAAAAGAATCATCCAAATTCCTAACGGGGCGCCCGCTTGGTATTCGGAAACACACTCGCCGAGCCGGAAAATCCCACATATACCTGGCGGGCTCGCCACGTGCGAGCCCCTACAAATGTCTTACAGCGAGCACCTACAAATGCCCCCAGGGCACCTCTCTTATCAGGAGAGCCCAGTTACAAGCCACTAGCCACGAATAATCTCGCTCCAGGCGTTGGCGATGTCGGCGAATTCCTGGAGAGACAGTGTTTCCCCGCGGCGTTTGCCATCGATGCCTGTTTTTTCCAGGACCTGGGCGATTTGTTCCTTGCTCATGCCCGTATTTTTCAAGGCGTTGGAAAAGGTCTTGCGGCGCTGCTGGAAGGCCGCTTTGACGACCTGGAAGAAGCGCTTTTCGTCGATCAAATCGACAGGCGGCTGCTGGCGGACGTCCATGGCGACGACGGCCGACGTGACTTCCGGTGCCGGCATGAAGCATTTCGGCGAGATTTCAAAGAGCATCTGCGGCTGCGTATAGTACTGGACCGACACGGACAGGGCACCGTAAATCTTATGGCCCGGTTCGGCTACCATGCGTTCGGCCACTTCCTTCTGGACCATGACGACGATGCGCTTGATGGGCAGCTTCTGTTCCAGGAGCTTCATGATGATCGGCGTCGTAATATAGTAGGGCAGATTGGCACAGACCGTGAAGGGCTGGTGATTCATGACTTCTTCGATGTCGATGCGCAGGATATCGCCGTGGACGACGCGCACGTTGTCATAGTGTTCCAAGGTCTTGTCGAGGACGGGCAGCAGATGGTCGTCCAGTTCGACGGCCGTGACGGCTGCGCCCGTTTCGGCCAGGGCCTGGGTCAGGGTACCGATGCCCGGCCCGATTTCCAGGACCGGATCACCCTCCCCGATTTCGGCAGCGTCGGCAATGTCGTCGACGACGGCGTGACGGATGAGGAAATTCTGGCCCAGTTTCTTATTCATGCGCAGGCCAAAGCGTTTGACGACGTAGCGGACGACGTCGGGATTGGACAAGTCGACTTCTTTCATCTATTTCACCTCGTGGATCTGACGGAGGGCATCATCCCATTCGTCACGGGTGACGCCGTAATGGTTCAAGCGTTTCAAAAACTGTTTGGCATTGCCATAGCCGATGCCCAGGATGGCGCCGACTTCGGCCCGGCGGTCGGCCGCATCCGGCGTCCCGTTGAGGCCGGCAGCGGAAATGTCCTGCATGGTAAAGGTCGCCTGCGGTTCATACGTCGCACAGCGGACTTTGGACAAGGCCAGGCGGATGGCTTCCGGCGAGGCCTGTTCGACGCCCAGGTCGTTGTTGGCAATGGCATCTTTCCTGGGGATAAAGGCGTGTTTGGCGTTGGGGAAACGGTCGGTCAGGAACTTGCGGATCTGTTCGCCGGCCCGGTCGGGGTCGGTCAAGATGATGATGCCCCGCTTTTCATAGGCACAGCGGATCTGTTCCAGCGTGTGAGGCTTCAAATTGAAACCATCTGTCGTAATCATATCGACGTCGATGTGGCTGGCCCGGATGCGGGCGACGTCGGACCGGCCTTCGACGACGAGGACTTCCTTAATCATGAGCGGCTCCTTCCCGGTGTTCGGCAATGTACTGGGCTGCGCTGAGGATGGCCAGGACATTGTGTTCAAAGACGATGCCGCCTTGGAGATAAATCATGTACGGGTCGCGGATCGGGCCGTCGGCCGACAATTCGATAGACGAACCCTGGACGAAATCACCGGCGGCCATGATGATCTTATCGGCATAGCCCGGCATATCGTCGGGAATGGGTGTGACGTGAGCGTCGACAGGCGAGAAGGACTGGATACCCTGGCAGAAGAGACACATGTTCTGTTCGTTTTCCAGGTAAATGGTCTGAATCAGGTCGACGCGCGGGTCCTGGACGGCCGGCGAAACCTTGAAGCCCATCTTTTCAAAGACAGCCGCTGCAAAGACGGCCCCTTTGATAGCCTGAGCCGTAACGTGCGGTGCCATGAAGAACCCCTGGAAAAAGAGGCGGTAACCGGCCGCATAGGAACCGAGTTCGTCGCCCAGACCCGGAGCCGTCAGGTAGTCGGCTGCGGCGTGGACCAGTTCTTCCTTGCCGGCAATATAGCCGCCTGTGGGAGCGATGCCGCCGCCGGGGTTCTTGATGAGCGACCCAGCGATGATGTCGGCACCGGCTTCAATCGGTTCTTCTTCAGCAGCAAATTCGCCATAACAGTTGTCGACGAAGCAAATCGTCTTGGGGCTGACCTTCTTGACGACGGAAATAATAGAACGGATATCATCAATCGTCAAGGATGCCCGCGTGCTGTAACCGCGGGAACGCTGGATGAGGACCAGTTTCGGCTGCTTTTCGGCGACAGCCGCTTCAATGCCGGCCAAATCATAGGCGTTGTCCTTCAAGGGGACTTCCTCATAGCGGACGCCCTTTTCCTTCAAAGAGTGCGGCGTTTCATGGGCATAGCCGATGACGCCCTGCATCGTGTCATAAGGTGCTCCGACGAGGCTCATCATGAGATCGCCGGTCTGCAACAGGGCCAGCAGGACCGTCGCCAGCGCATGGGTCCCCGATACGAAGTGGGGCCGGACAATGGCCTTTTCGGCCTTGAAGACGCGGGCAAAGACTTCATCGAGCTTTTCCCGGCCCATGTCGCTGTAGCCATAGCCCGACGTACCGGCAAACTGGTACGAAGAAATCTGGGCTTCCTTATAAGCGGCCAGGACTTTCGCCGTATTATGGAGACAAATCGTATCAATGCGTTCAAACTGGTCCGCACATTCGGCCAGCGCTTCTTTTCGTAATGTTTCTAAATCCAAAGACAATGTCATGATTCCTTTCTATAGTGAATATGTATTTAGGGGTTAGGGGCTAGGGGTTAGAGGCTAGTGGCTCTCCTCATAGGAGAGCTGTCAGCTCTGCTGACTGAGAGGTTCTTCCAGACAATGAGACGCTATACCGTTCAGGACCTTTTCTCATTTCAGGCCGCCCTCCGGGACGGCCCCTACGAGGACCCCGGCCGGGGTCATTTTTTACGCGCTGAGGGCTTCCCGAAGCGTCGTTGTCAGTTTGAGTCTGTCGCCGCGCAGCGGCATCTAAATCCGCGGCGGCCTGCGACCTGCGGACTGCCGCCTGCGCCCTTCTCACGTTATGTGAAGGGCACATCCCCCAGCACAGCCTGTATCAATGCCTCTTCTCCATCGTACTGGTCCTTGTCGTACCAGTGAATGTAGGGCATGCGTCTGAACCACGTGAGCTGGCGTTTGGCAAAGCGCCGCGTCCGGGTCTTGATGCGGGCTGCGGCGTCATCGAGGGGCATCTGTCCCTGGAGATACAGGGCCAGTTCCTGATAGCCGATGGCTTTCATGGCCTGGCAGTCCGTCGGGATGCCCTTGTCCAGCAGGTACCGTACTTCATCAACCCAGCCGGCGGCAATCATGGCGTCGACTCGCTCTTCAATGCGCCGGTATAAGACATCCCGCGGCAGGCGCAGACCGATGACGTAAGCGTCATAGACGACATCCCGAGCCTTGCCGGCCCGGACGAAAGATTTCCCTTCGCCCTGCTCGATGGCGCTGACCAGTCGGGTCAGGCGGTGCGTGTTGGAAAACAGCTCGTGCCAGTCCGGCGGCTGCCAGTCCGTTTCCGTTTCGATATAGGCCTTCAATTCCTCTTGACTGAGAGCGTCGATCCGCGCCTGGGCCGCTTCCTTGTCGGCTTCGGTCATGCGGGCCGTCTGGAAATCATAGCCTTCCAGGAGGGACTGGACATAGAGGCCCGTACCGCCGACGAGAATGGGTATCTTCCCCTTTCCGTTGACTTCGGCAATGGCCTTTCCCGCCATATCACAGAAGCGGGCTGCCGAATAGGGTTCGTCGGGCTCAGCAATATCGATGAGATAATGGTGATAGCGGGCCAGTTCGTCCGCCGTCGGCTTGGCCGTACCGATATCCATATGGCGGTAAATCTGGTAGGCGTCGCCGGAAATGAGGTCGGTCCCGTAGTGTTCGGCCAGGGCAAAACTGAGGGCCGTCTTGCCGACCGCCGTCGGACCGATGATGGCAATTACTTTTTCCATGAATCACACTCCAATACGGCATAGCCAATGCGGCTGTATTTGCCGCCATATAAGGTAACATCCGGGAAATCGCGGCAGAGCTGACGGAAATCCCGTTCTTTGATGACCACCCGGCGCCGGGCTTTCTGCAGCGCCCGTTCGATGAGATCCCGCGTCAGGCCGCCGTGCTCCATGATGGCCCGGACGGGCTGGAACTGGCAGCTCGCCTCGACAGGCCGCTGGAACATGGGGTCGAAATAGAGGACGTCGTACACAGGCCCTTCATCGGACAACAGATAGTCGCGATAGTCACCACAACGCAGGAAAATACGGCGCAGCGCCGCCGTGACGTCGTCTTTCTTGTGGACAAAGTGGGAAAAGCCCCAGGCCGTAACGGCTTCCAGCAAAGGCGATACTTCCAGGGCATCGACGCGGGAGCCAGCCGGCAGGCCGAAAGAAGCGACGGCCGCATCGGCGCCAAAACCACAGGTACAATCGAGGACGGAAATAGGCGGCTGTGCCGCCGCAGGCCTCTGGTCGCTGTCCGCTGTTCGCTGGGAAGAACCCCTCCACCGCAAGCGGTTCCCCTCCCCTTCACAGGGGAGGCTTTCGGCTCCCCTGCGAAGGGGAGCTGTCAGCTCTGCTGACTGAGGGGTTCTTCCAGACAATGAGGAACCATCCGGATCCAGACCGTGCGTCCCCACAGGTTCCCCTGATTGGCCCTTTGGGGCCCGGTCAGAGCCATCCGCAGGAAGGTTGGAGCCGGCTGCCCAAACGGAAAGCTCGGCTGGAGCTGTCAGCGAAGCTGACTGAGGGGTTCTTCCCCCCAATAGATGCGGGTTCTCCTTCACCCCCATCAAGGCTTCCAGCAGGTGATCGCGCTGGCCTTTCCGCAGGTTCTGGATGCGCAGTTCGGCCATGTTGAGGCTGAAGAAATGGCTGCCTTCCGGGCGGTCTATCTGAGGCCCCCGCGATGAATAGACGAGGAAATCCTCGCCGTATTCATCCATCAAATCCTGTATGGTCCGTTTTCCCCGCGGCACATAGGCAAAGCCCTGGCTTTCGGCCCAGGCTTTCCCTTCACATTGTAATTTTTCTTTGGCCTTCAATGAAGGCACGACGTAAATCATATGAGTCATGTCCGTTTAAATAAGTGAGCTAATTCTTTTGGCGTAAAGCGGATAATCGTCGGCCGGCCATGAGGGCAGACGTAGGGTCTTTCCGTATGGAACAAATCATCCAGGAGCTGCTTCATCTGGCGGATATTGAGGCTGTCCCCGGCCTTGACGGCACCGTGGCAGGACAGATAGGCCAGCGAACGATGGCGGACCATGGCTTTATCCGGTTCCTTCTGGTCATGCAGGAGCAGGCAGATATCCTTTAAAGAATCGGCAATATCGCTGGTCTGCAAATCGCAGGGCACTTCTTCGACGCGCAGCGTCGTCGGCCCGGCTTCGGAATAGGTATAACCCAGGTCGTTGAAGACCTCCTGCCGTTCCAATAAGAGCGTCATATCCTCGTTGTCGACTTCGACGAACTCCGGCGTCAGCAGCTGCTGGCTCGGCATCCGTTCGACGCGCTTGCAGAACGTATCGTAGCGGATCCGTTCATGAGCCGCGTGCTGATCGACGATGTATAAATCCTGGCCCTTCTTGGCAATGATGAAGCAGTCCGCCACTTCCCCCAAGGGAATGAAGACGTCATCATCGCCGTCAAAGACGATTTTAGGCGCCGACGCCTCGGAAACAACCGACGTCGCTTCCGACGGACCGCCCTGGCCATGCTGGGCCAAAGCCTGGGAAAACAAGGAAGAACCCTTCCACCGCGAGCGGTCCCCCTCCCCTTCGCAGGGGAGGCTTTCAGCCCCTACATTGGCTCCCCTGCGAAGGGGAGCTGGCCGCAGGCCTGAGGGGTTCTTTTCATCAGTACCGATGGTCTTGGCGATGGCTTCGGGCTTTTCCTGGGCCACCAGGGCCGTGACGATGCTGTGGTAAATGGCGCGGTAGACGGCTTGTTCATCAGAGAATTTGATTTCCGTCTTAGCCGGATGGACGTTGACGTCAATCGTCGCCGGGTCGACGTGGAGGTGGAGCATGGCAAAGGGATAGCCCGATTTCGGCAACATGGCATGATAGGCATTGTCAATGGCCTTGAACATCAAGGGATTATGGACGATGCGGTGATTGACGATGCACGTCTGCCAGTTGCGGTTGCTCTTTAAGACCGACGGCTTGCCTACATAGCCTTCTAGGCTGATACCGTCCTGGTCGGCAGAGACGGCAAAGACATCGCGGGCGACGTTGGCGCCATAGATATTGGCAACGGTTTCCCGCAAATCGCCGGTGCCGCCGGTCTTCATCGTCGTCCGGCCGTTATTGGTAAAAGTAAAGGCAATGGCCGGATTGGCCAGGGCCAGTTTGGTCACCATTTCAGAGATCTTCGAACTTTCCGTCCGTTCACTCTTGAGGAACTTGCGCCGCGCCGGCGTATTGTAAAAGAGGTCGCTCACTTCCATCGTCGTCCCGACCGGTGCGCCGGCCTGGTCTTCTGCCGTGATTTCGCCCCCGTCGAGGATGAGGTGCGTCGCAAAGTCATCGCTGGCCTGGCGCGTCGTGATCTGCATGTGCGATACGGCGGCGATACTGGGCACGGCTTCGCCGCGGAAGCCTAAAGACGTGATGGCAAAAATATCTTCGACGGAACTGATCTTGCTCGTACCGTGACGGATGATGCACTTATGGGCATCTTCCGGGCTCATGCCGCAGCCGTCGTCAGTGACCCGCATATAGGACTGGCCGCCGTCGGCGATTTCCACTTCAATGGCATGGGCACCGGCATCGATGGCATTTTCTACGAGCTCCTTGATGCACGACGCCGGCCGTTCGACGACTTCGCCGGCAGCAATCTTATTGCGCGTCGCTTCATCTAAGACATGAATGATTGAACTCACTGGATCCCACTTCCTTCTTTGGCATCTTTTTGCAGATTATATAAGAAAGAAATCGCTTCAATCGGCGTCATACTGCTGACATCGACGCTGAGCAGCTTGTCGATGACGGGACTGGAAAAGAGGCTGTCTCCCATGGGTGACGGCGCCGGATTCACAGGCGCCTTGGCCGGGACGGGAGCACCGCCGTTCTTTTCCAAGTCTTCCAGGATGACGTCGGCCCGCTTGAGCAGGCTTTCGGGCAGCCCGGCCAGACGGGCGACGTGCAGGCCATAGCTGCGGTCGGCCCCGCCGGGAATGATGCGCCGCAGGAACTTGATGTTCTTGCCCCGTTCCTTGACGGCGACGGTATAATTCTTGATTTTCGGCGAATCGTCGGCCATGGCGATGAGCTCATGGTAGTGCGTCGCAAACAGCGTCAGAGCGTGGATGTGCTTCAGGCAGTATTCGATGACGGCCCTGGCGATGGACATGCCGTCGAAGGTACTCGTACCGCGGCCGATTTCATCGAGGATGAGCAGGCTGCGGCTGGTGGCGTGTTTCAGGATGTACGACACTTCCTTCATTTCCATCATGAACGTACTCTGGCCGGTAAGGATGTCGTCGCTGGCACCGATACGGGTAAAGATGCGGTCCACCGGGCAGATGGACCCTTCCTTGGCGGGAATGAAGGAGCCGGCCTGGGCCATGAGGACCAGCACGGCGACCTGGCGCATATACGTCGATTTGCCGGCCATATTGGGGCCGGTGATGACCAAAATTTCATGGTCTTCATGGTTCAAGGTGACGTCGTTAGGCACGAACAATTCGTCTTTCAAATACTTTTCAATAATGGGATGGCGGCCGTCCTTAATGGAAATCGTCGCCTTGGTATTGAGGCTGGGACGGACGTAGCGGTTGTCATAGGCCGCGCAGGCCAGGCTGTACAGGCAGTCGATGCGGGCAATGGCCCGGGCCGTTTCCTGCATGGCCGGGATATGGCCCTGGATCTGGCGGCGGATATCGCCGAAGAGCTTGTATTCCAGCGCCAGCATCCGTTCCTGGCTGGTCAGGACTTTGACTTCAAATTCCTTCAATTCCGGCGTGATGTAGCGTTCGGCATTGACCAACGTCTGCTTGCGCACGTAGTAATCGGGGATGGGCTTGGTATTGGCATGGGAAATCTCGAAGTAATAGCCAAAGACCTTAGTATAGCCGATTTTCATCTTGATGCCCGTCTTTTCCCGTTCCTTCTCTTCCAGTTCCTGCAAAAAGGCATGACTGTTGGCCGCAATGGAGCGGATTTCATCGAGTTCCGGCGAAAAGCCGTCGCGGATGACGCCGCCGTTGCGGATGACCAGGCCCGGTTCGTCCTTGACGCCCCGGCAGAGCAGGTCATAGACGTCGTCATGGGTCTGCAAACGGTCATTGAGGCTGTGCAGGAGGTCAGCACTGGCACCGGACAGGACCTGTTTCAGCTGCGGGATGACGGCCAGCGATTCCCGCAGGGCTACCAGGTCTTTAGGGCTCACGGTCCCCGTTTCGATGCGGGTCAGGATGCGTTCAAAATCGTAAATCCGGTCCAGCACGTCTGCCGTGTCCTGGCGCATGATTTCGTGGAGGACGAAGTCTTCGACGGCATCCTGGCGGCGCGTAATGTCGGCAATGCGGATGAGCGGCGCTTCCAGCCACTTGCGCAGGAGCCGGCCGCCCATGGCCGTCTTGGTCTTGTCCAGGACATCGAGGAGGGTCCCCCGGCGGCCGCCGTCGCGGACGTTCTGCGTGATTTCCAGATGGCGCAGGCTGGCCGCATCGACGACCAGACGCCGTTCATTATCGATATGTTCCAGCGAATTGATGTGGGAAATATCGGACTGCATGACGTCGCTGACATAGGCCAGGAGCATGCCGATACACTCGCCGGCCGCCGAGGCAGCGGCAAAGTCTTCCGGCGGGAAATAGGACCGGGCCTGTTCCCGGTAGTCGACACTGTCATCGGCAGGAAATTCCGTGACCGTACATTGAGCCAGGTGACTGCGCAGGTATTCGCGGACGGCGTCCATATCCTGCCCCATGTGGGCGTAAATGAGTTCACTCGGTTCGTAGACGGCCAGGATGTCGAACAGACTGTCTTCCATGACCGACGCCGCACAGTCGGCCCACAAACATTCGCCCGTCGTGACGTCCATGAGGGCGATGGAAAGGATGGCATCGCTTTCGGTCAGGCAGCCGATGTAATTGTTCTTCTTCGACGCCACGGCATTCTCCAGGGTAATCGTCCCCGGCGTGATGACCTTGATGATCTTGCGCTTGACCAGCCCCTTGGCCAGCTTCGGGTCTTCCATCTGTTCACAGATAGCGACTTTATAGCCTTTGTGGACCAGCCGTTCGATATAGGTGTCGGCCGAATGGAAAGGTACGCCGCACATGGGGACCTTCTCTTTATTGCCGCCAGCCCGGCCGGTCAGGGTCAAGTCGAGTTCGCGCGACGCCGTCAGGGCATCGTCAAAAAACATTTCATAGAAATCGCCGAGGCGGAAAAAGAGGATTTTATCCTGGCACTGCTCTTTGACTTCCATGTACTGCTGCATCATAGGCGTTAATTTTTTTCCTGCCAAAGTCTCACCTTCCTTTAGTGCACTAAGTGACCTTTGAGGACCCACGTCTGGCCCTTGTCGACCTGGACCGGCACGGTATCGCCGATGGCGACGGAACCGTCATTTTCCCAGATGATCATCTTGTTGCCCGTCGTCCGGCCGAACCAGTGGTTGGCATCGTTCTTGGTCGGCCCTTCGACGATGACGTCGTAGACGTGGTCTTCCATTTCTTTATTTTTTGCTAAACTATAGACGTTCTGCACATCCATGAGCCGCTGCAGACGACGGCTCTTTTCTTCCTGCGGGATCTGGTCTTCCATCTTGGCCGCCGGCGTCCCCGTCCGCGGCGAATAGATGAAGGTATAGGCCATGTCGTACTGAACGCGCTTGAGCAGGTTCAGCGTATCTTCGAACATGGCTTCCGTTTCGCCTGGGAAGCCGACGATGATGTCCGTCGTCAGGACCAGGTCGGGCATGCGCTTGCGGGCATAGTCGACGAGTTCCAGGTAATGTTCCACCGTGTAGCCGCGGTTCATCTTCTTCAAGAGCTCGTCAGAACCGCACTGGATGGGCAGATGCATGTGGTTGACGACCTTTTGGCTGTCGGCAATGGCGTCAATCATGGCAAAAGTCATATCCTTGGGGTGGCTGGTCATGTACCGGACCCGTTCGATGCCGTCGATATCGTCGACAGCGGCGACGAGCTTGGAGAAATCCGTGCCGTCCTTGAGGTCCAGGCCATAGGAATTGACATTCTGGCCGAGAAGGGTGATTTCCTTGTAGCCTTCAGCAGCGACCTTCTTGATTTCTTCGACAATGGCGTCGATGGGACGGCTCACTTCACGGCCCCGGACATAGGGCACGATGCAGTACGTGCAGAACTTGTTGCAGCCGTTCATGATGGGGATCCAGGCAAAGAATTTCTGGAAGCGCTTGACCGGCATATCGTGGAAAGCCGGCAGGGTCATGTCGGCAGCCATATAATGGTCGGCCTTGCTGCGCCGTTCCCGGATGAGCTCGATGAGCTTGTGGATATTGTGCGTACCGATGACCAAATCGATGTGCGGCGCCCGCTTGAAGAGCTTATCCTGCCATTCCTGGGCCATGCAGCCCGTGACGGCAATGATCAAATCGGGGTTCTGCTTCTTCAAATGCTTGAGTTCGCCGATTTTCCCCAGCGTCTTGTCTTCCGCCGTCTCGCGGACACAACACGTATTGATGAGGATGACATCGGCTGTATCCAAATCTTCCGTATTGTGATAGCCCAGCTCCTCCAACTGACCGGCATAATGCTCACTGTCAGACATATTCGCCTGACAGCCATAAGAAATAATATGATAAAATCGATTGCTCTGAAAATCCATGTATTCTCTCCGTTTTCACAAAAATCATAATTTTAGTCTACCGTATATAATACCATATATAGGCCGCCCCTGTGAAGGGCTTTTTAGGGGCTGGTAGCCCGCAGGCCGCCGGTCGCAGGTCGCTTCGGACTCAGATGCCGCTTTGCGGCAATAATCTCAGACTAACAACATCACCTCGAGTAACCCTCGGCTTGTGGAAAAATAGTGGCTCGTGGTTTGTGGCTCGTAAAAACCTGCCATTATACTCGAATGGGCTGTGGTCAAATCTCGCAGCGGGACGCCCTCTGGGCGTCCCCTACGCACAAGGCCGTTGGCCGTGTTTTTTTGCAGCCAGTAAACACTGTTTCCATTTATCGCCTGTATGCGAGGCCGTAGGGGCCGTCCCAAAGCTTTCTGATTCGTCAGATGCAGGAGCCGATTCCCTGGACAGGATGGCAGCGGCGGGCGGCCCGCCGTGAATCCTGTGCCCAGCCGGGATTTATGACGAACGATATCTGCTAACCCCTAACCCCTAGCTGCTAACAGCTTGAAAGGGCTTGTCGCCGTGCGACAAGCCCTTTCTCCTTACTCTCTCGATTCTATTTTTCCGCTTGAAGCCTTTATTTCAAAGGGAATCCGTTGTTCCCGAACGGTTGTCTTGATGAACAGGTGGATGGCAGCCGTCATGCTGATGCCGGCTGCATCGCAAAATGCTTCAAACTCCTTTTTAAGGTCTGAATCGATACGAAAAGACAATCCTATCTGTGCAATGATACTCCCCTCCTCTACTGTTGTGCTTCAGGAATGACGTGGACTCGTTCGATCGTCGGTTTGCCGTTCTTATCCTTGGCAATCGTATCGATGCGGATGTGTTTCATTTCCGGCGAGAATTCTTTCGCTAATTTATCCAGCGTGCCATCCTGGCTCAAAGCCGGGTTGGAAGCGGCACCGGCCATGATGGCCCGGTACACGATGGCAGCAAATTCATAACGCGTCATCATGCGGTCGCCGTCGAAGTTCCCATCGGGATAGCCCGTCAGGATACCGGCCTGTTTCAGCTTGGTGACGTATTCATAAGCCCAGTGGTTGGCCGGGACATCGGGGAACAAATCATTGCCCGCATCCTGGATCGTACCGGCATTGGTACCCGTCAGCTTGTCGATGAGGGCACTCTGGCGGTTGACGATGGCGTTCAAGTTGGCCACATCCTGGCGCAGGTCTTTGATTTCCTTTGCCATAGCGACGCGGGACGTCGAAACGTGGTTGCCCTGGCCGACCTTGAAGCTGACGCCGGCGTTGACCATGTTTTCACCACCGCCGAAGGAACCACCGACGCTGAACATCGTGTCTTCGTTCGGCCGATAGTACGCGCCGACAGCTACGGCACTGGCATCTTTATAATTGCCATAACCGGCTGCGAAATCCCACTTGTCATCCGGATCGAAGTCCAGCGGATGGAGGGCTGCCAAAGCCGCCGCACCGGCACCGACGCGGTTGACGCGGGTACCCAGCTTGTTGACGGCACCACCGAGGTTGGCTACCGTCTGATTCGTCGCATTCAACTGGCTGACATTGACCGCATCCCCAGGAGCCTGGCCAGGAGCCACATTATGGATCTGGTTGCCGCCCATGTTGACGTTGCCGTCCTGAACGGTGATGTTGCGATTTTCGTCGCCTGTCTTGATAGTGAGGCCCTTGCCGTCGATTTCAGACGTGTAAGTCTGACCGTTTTCATTCGACGTGTACGTCGTCTTTTCCAGATTCAGATGCTTTGCCAGACGGACGGAAAGGCCCGCAATCTTTTCACCTTTATGATCCGGATCGTCGATTTCCTTCTGAACGACACCGATGTTGCCTTCTTCTGTCAGGTCAGCCACTTTCGCACCGCCTGTCAGGCTCAGGAAGCTGCCAAACTTAACGTTAACTTTCTTAGCGGCTCCATCATCGCCCTGATAAGTGCGGTCTGCCTTGACATCTGTTTTGAGTTGCTTAACATCATTCTGAATATTATCGACATGCTGGCCAATCTGGTCAACCTTATTAGTCACATTAGAAATATTATTGTTGATTTCAGTCTTCATATCACCTGCAATCCGCTTGACATCACCGATATTGGCAGCATTGGTTTCGTTGTCATACTTATAGCTGACCTTGCCATCCGCATCCTTAGTGATTTCAGAAGCACCGCTAGCAACATTGGTAATCTGCTTGTCGCCGCCATTGATGCCATCTTTGCTGATGCTGATGGTGGAATCTTTGATGGTGACCTTGTTGGTGTCTACGCCACCTTTATTGATGGTCGTTTCACCGGCCTTGATACTGCCATCCTTGGTCAGGTCTACATCTTTGTTCAGTTCTACTTTGATGGCTCCATTGTCTATGGAAGTCTTGATGTTACCAGCTTTTTCTACAGTGCCATCAGCTTTGTAGGTCGTGTCACCTTTGATCTGGATAGCCTTGCCCAAATCCTGCTTGACAATCTTGTCAGCGCCTTTTTCATCAGACGTCAGGGCAAAACCACCGCCCAGCTGCTGATTGGTGATGGAACCGGCAATATCGCGGAGCTGACCTTCTGTAGCAGCACGGTTTTCGACCACATTGTCCTTGTTCCACTTGGTGTTGTCCAGACCTGTGATGTATTTGCCCGTTTCTGATGTTCCATCAGTACCATCCGACTTCTTGCCAGTAACGGTCTGTTTTCCGATAGTAATCTTGGAGTTCGGGTCAGTACCTTCGCCCACCGTAACCTTTGTAAAGTCCGGCGTATCAGTCATGACGATTTCCAGGCCGTCATCATCTTTGTTGCTGCGGACGCCCAGGTTCTTGGAAGAAGCCTTTGTTACGGCATCTTTGTCCATACCGCCCGTAATCGACAGGGTCGAATTGAGCTTTTTCGTGACTTCTTTACCGTCGTTGCCGACGAACTTCAGGCCGTCATCCATGGTAGCGACTTCATAGTTCTTGCCATTGCTTTCATACTGGATGCGCGGAGCCTGGGTGATAGTCGTTTCTTTGCCGTCATTGTCTTTGATGACCGTCTTGACATTCTTGCCATCATCCAGGGTAGCTGTCTTGAGGTCCGTCGTGATGTCGATGGAGATACCATCTCTGCCTGGCGTACCGTCAGCACCTTTTTCACCTTTCGGACCAGTCAGGCCGATATGGCCGACGCCATCCTTGCCAGCGATGGAGACAGCATCCTTGCCGTCTTTGCCAGCAATACCGACTTTGCCGTCGACACCGTCAGCTCCATCTGCTCCGTTCGGGCCGGTGATGGAAACGCCGGACTTGCCGTCTTTACCATCCTTACCGGTGACAAAGAGACCATCTTTGCCATTGTCGCCATCCTTGCCATCGTGGCCGATGACAACAGTCGTGCCGCCCTTGGTTTCGACGGTGACTTTGCCGTCTTTACCAGGTGTACCCGGCTGGCCCTGTTCACCCTTTTCGCCCTTCTGGCCGATGGTCAGCTGGTCGTTGAGCTTGATGTTGTAGGTCATCTGACCATTATCATCCTTAGCGGCAATGAGCAGGTTGTCCTTATCGGTGCCAGCGTACTTACCAAAAGCACCTTTCCCAGCTTCTGCCTTTGTTTCATGTCCATCCTTATCGTTGACCGTAACAATGGTGTGCTGGACAGCTGTTTTATTGATAGCATCGCTGACTTTCTTGAGCTGATCTTCGGTAGCTGCGCGGCCGCTGACGTATTCAGGATTATTGACATTCCATTCTTTGTTGTCAAGACCTGTAGCATAGTCGCCAGCCGCAGCTTTCTTATTGGCTGAAATCGGCTTGCCATCCTTGTCGACGCCTGTGATCACATCGAGTGTCTTGTCGTCGAAGTGCTTGATGACAATCGGGTCATTCCCCGTTGTAGAACCATCCTGCTTGTCGCCGCCAACGGTCAAATAGCCATCCTGATGCAGATTAATCTTGTCGCTCAGAGAAACCTTGACAGCGCCATTGTCGACAGACGTCTTGATATTGCCATCATCAGCTACGGTATTCTTATCTTTATCATAGGTTCCATCGCCGCGAATCTGCAAGGTTTCATTGAGTTTCTTGGCGACGGTCGTATTCACATCATCACCGGCGAACTTCAGACCATCATCCATGGTAGCCACTTCATGAGACTTTCCATTGTGGTCTTCATAGACTACCCGGTCCATGCCGTCTTTACCGTTGTTCCCATCGGTACCATCCACGCCGTTCTGGCCATTCTTTACATGGATGTCGGCACTGGCGTCCTTGCCATCCTTGCCAGCAGGACCGGTGAGGCCGATATGGCCTTCGCTTCCATCCTTGCCATCTTTGCCATTGGAAACGCTGATGGTGACGCCATCCTTGCCGTCTTTGCCTTTGACAGAAATGCCATCCTTACCATTTTCCCCATCATTGCCGTCATGGCCGATGACCACCGTGGTGCCACCTTTGGTGTCCACAGTGACTTTGCCGTCCTTGCCGTTCTCACCCTTCTGGCCGATAGCCAGATTGTCGTTGAGCTTGATGTTGTAGGTCATGAGGCCGTCGTTGTCTCTCTCAGCAGCAACCATCAGGTTGCCATTGTTGGAAGCGTATTCGCCGTAAGTATTGGTTCCCGGATCAGCGATTGCCGGATTGGATTTGTCGTTGACCGTGACTACGGTGCGCTTGCCGGCAGCCGTTGTGGCATTGGTAATGGCTTCGCTGACTTTGGCCAGCTGGTCTTCCGTAGCCGCCCGGCCGCTGACATACTCAGGACTATCTACATTCCAGTCCGTGTTGCCAAGACCGATGGTATAGCTACCATCAGCCGGATGGTTGCCTTTGTTGGTGGTCAGTTCCGTATTAGTGAAATGGCCAATCTTGGCGTCACCGGCCTGCAAAGTCCCATCACCATCCAGATTTACATGTTTGGCCAGCTGGATGTAGAGCTTGCCATTATCATCCTTCGTGACGCCGATATTGGCATCCGTCAGGTCTCCCTGGGCTTTGCCCACGATATCCAGCCGTTCATTAAGTTTCTTGGTAATGACTTTTGTATCATCGTTCTGGCCGTCATCGCCGGCGAATTTCATGCCGTCATCAAGTGTTGCCACCGTATGGGTATCCTTGCCGTCAGTGCCGTCCTGACTGTCCTGGCTGTTCTGATAGATAATGCGCGTGATATCCGTGCCGTCCACGCCAGGTTTGCCGTTCTTGCCGTCTGTACCCGGCTGGCCTTTTTCCGTGCGGATGAGCGTGGTGGTGATGCCATCAGCGCCATCTTTTCCATTGATACCGATGTATCCATCTTTGCCGTCTTTCCCAGCTTTGCCTTCCTGGCCTACCACCACGCTGTCCGCAGAGATGTTCTTGTCCATGAGTACATGGATGGTAGTGTTGCCATCTGCATCCTGTTCCACGGAAGTAAGCAGGTTCTGACCGGAGTATTTGTCCAGCTCTTTCGTACCTGCACCCTTGATGTTGATGATACTGTTAAGCTTATTGCCCACCGGATTGGCTGTCTTGCCGGCCACCGGCGTGTTGGCCCCAAATTTCAGACCATCGTCGAGCGTTGCCACTGTATGGGTCGTTGTACCGGTTTCCCCATCTTTGCCATCCTCATAGACAATGCGGGTGATGCCGTCGGTGCCGTTGACACCAGCCGTGCCATTCTTGCCGTCGGTGCCATTCTTTCCGATGGTCTTGATGATAGTTGTCACCGTGCCGTCAGCGCCGTCCTTGCCAGTGATGCCAATCTGGCCGTCTCTGCCATCCTTGCCGCTGACCGTCACGGTGTTAGCCGTCATGTCTTTGTCGAGCTTGATGGTAATATTGCCGCTGGCATCCACTTCCGTGGTCACATTCTCATCACTGTAGTCGTGGCCGACCTTGGCATTGCTGCCCTTGATGGTCACTTTGCCGCCCAGTTTGGCGTTATAAGCCGTGCCGGAGTTGGCCGCGAAATTGAGGCCCTTGTCCACTTCTGCCTTAGAAGCCAGTCCGGAGAGAGTAATGGTCTGTTTCGTCGCTTCTGTGCCATTGGCATCCTGCACGGTAAGCGTCAGATTGCCATCATTATCGACGGTGTACGCACCATCCGCACTGCCAGGATTTTTCACCAGACGCATATCCGACTGCATGACCTTTCCCAAATCAACATCGAAAGTCGTGCCATCGTTCTTGGTCATGGTCAATTTCTTGCCATCAGCCGACACTTCGCCCTTGGTGACATAGTAATCGTGGAGATTGGAAATCTGGCCCTCGAGGCCATTGGTACCCGTAAGTTTTGCCGAGCCTTTGCCGTTTTCTTCATAAGTCGCATTGCCGCCGGTGATGTATTTATCGCCGTCTACCGTGCCATGCTTGATATCTTCGGCAACTTGTTTGAGCTGATCTTCCGTAGCCGCCCGGCCGCTCTGAATCTGATTACTGTTCCAAGTCTTATTTTCCAGACCAGTGATATAGTAGCCCGGGCCGGGGTTGGCACTATCGCCACCGGACTGCTTGCCGATGATGATGCCGCCGGTGTAGCTGCCTGAAGCATCCTTATCGCCTGTTACGTTAATCGTCGTAAAGCGCACTGTATCATCCGTTGCCACGGTGACATCGTCGCCGCTGCCGGAGATGATGATGTTCTGGCCCTGCTTGAAGTTGACCTTCTTGCTGGTAGGCGTCACATCCTTCTGCTTGCCGCCGTTGACATCCAGTTCCCAGCCGGCATTGACCGTGTCGGATACCGTCTTGAGCTGGTCTTCCGTAGCTGCCCGGCCGCTGACAATGCCGTTGGCATCGGGGTTCCAGGTTGTGTTAGTCAGCCCCGTGACAAAGGTGCCGTCTTCCGTCTTAGCCTTGCCGCCATCCATTTTTGTAGTGGCAACGCCGGTCTGACTGCCGATGGTCACGCCGCCGATGCTGCCGGTGCCATTGCTGCCATCGAAGCTGACTTTATCACCAGCCGTGATGGTGCCTTTCGTGCCGTCGATGGTGACTTTCTTGTCGGCATCGCTGCCCAGCGTGATGCTGTCGTTGAGCTTGACCGTGTTCTTGCCGCCGGCGGCCGCATCATTGTAGGTGACGGTGATATTCGAGTCGCCAGTGAGCTTGGCTGCATCCGTGGTGCTGCTTGCGATATTTTTGACATCACCGATATTGGCGCCGTTGGTGAGGGTGTTATAGGTGGGGTTGCCATCGGCCGTGCCGTCGGAACCGCTGTCCATGTTGTTGACCTGGTTGCCGCCGAAGGAAATCTGATCGCCGTTGATGACCACGTTCTTGGTTTCATCTGCAGCATCATTGGTGATCTTGATGCCGCTGTCGTTCTGGACAGTCTTGCCGGTGGTGACGGAATTCAGGTCTTTCAGGTCCTTGGCCAGTTTCACGGTCAGGGTATCGGTGCCGTTGGAAACCACGCCGATATTTTTGTCGGTGAGGCTGTCCTTATTGGTCACGCCGCCGTTGATGGTGGTCTTCTGGTTCATGGTCCGGGCAAAGCCGGTGCTGTCGGGTGTACCGTCGGTTTTGATATCCCCGGCGTAGATCTGGCCGTCATCCATGGTGGCGACTTCATACGTATGGCCCTGGTCATCCTTATAGTGGAGGCGGGTGGCCTGAGTGTCGTTGCCGGCGGAGGTGATGTTCTGGCTGTCCGTCAGGGTTTTCGTGCCGTAGGCGGCATTGGTGTCTGCCTTGGCCGCCTTGCCGTCCTTGTCCGTGAGATCAGGATTGCCGGCGAAGATCACATCGCCGGTGGTGACGGACGTGAAAGTCGGATTCTCATCCATGAGGATAGAGATATCGCCATTTTCCGCAATCCGGGTGGTCAGGTTGGAGGTGCTGTAGCTGTGGTTGTCCGCTTCGTCGCCGGCCTTGATGGCAATGGTGTCGCCCAGCCTGCGGCCGACCACCTTGTAGCCCTTGTAGTTGTCCGTGGTATTGGAAGCATCCTTGGTATTGGTGGTGAAGCTGAGGCCCGCCGCTTTCAGCTGGGCCACGTTCACGGCATCCGTATCCAGGGAACCGGCCGCCACACCGGTAATCTGACGAGTCAGCAGGCTGCCTTCCGTGTCATTGTCATTGCCTACGGCAATGGCGCTGGCACTGGACACCCAGGCTGCGGAAGTATTGCTGGAAGACTTACCAGTCAGCACATCATAGCCTATGGAACCGCTGGGGCGGTTGGCCAGAGCCCCGCTGCCCAGAGCAATGCTGTCCGCCAGTCTGGCCTGGGCACCATTACCGATGGCCGCGGCGTTGGTGGCTTTTTCGTCCACCGTGCCGCCCAGTGCGGCCAGGGAGTTCTTGGCACTTGCCGTAGAGTTCACACCAAAGGCGGTTGATGCTTCGCCGGAGGCAATGCTGTTTTCGCCCCAGACGGTGGCGTTGGCGTTGCTTAAGATATTATAGCCATTGGCACCGGAGGTGGCCTTTTTCAGGGTCACGTCCGTAAGGGCCGTATCCCCTACGGTCACCGTGCCGCCATCGCCGATGGCAGCACTGCGGATGTTGCCGCGGTAGTCACGGATATAGGTATTGCCATCTTCGCCCTGAAGCAGCACATAGGTGTGGGTCTCCCCGCCGGAAACGGTGTAGGTAACGGATTTCGTATTGCCATTGCTGTCCGTATAGGCCAGGTTGCCCCGGGCATCCATCTTTTCACGGGAAATTTCAATGGGATTGCCGTTGGTATCTTTGATGATGCGGCCTTGGGTATTGGTCTTGTAGACAATGTTGGTATAGGCACCGTTTCCATCCAGCACGGCACCGGCCACATTATCCGTACCAAAGGCCACCGTGTTCATGCCTGCGGCTACGGTGCTGTTGCCAAAAGCGGTGGAATATGCGCCCAGCGCTTCCGTGCGGTTGCCAAAGGCAGTGGAACCGTAGTTATTGGCTACGGCTTCATTGCCAAAGGCGGTGGAGTTCTGTCCGGAAGCCACGGCCACCTGGCCGAAGGCGGTGGAGTTGGCACCGGAAGCCGTGGTGCGTTCGCCAAAAGCGGTGGCACGCTTCTCCGTGGCCTTGGTCTGCCAGCCAAAGGCAGTGGAATTGTTGCCGCTGGCAGCGGTCCGTTCGCCAAAAGCAACGGAATTTGCACCGCTGGCTGTATTGTCTACTGGGGTGCCGGTGGAATCCGTATTGATTCCGCCGAAAGCCAGGGCATACTGGCCTGTTGCCGTGCCGTACTGACCGATGACCGTAGCACCAACACCTTCTGCTTTAGCCTTATAGCCGATGGCCACGGCGTTTTCCGCATCCTTCGTTGTGGATGCACTGACACCGGCTGCCATGGAATTTTTAGCCACAGCACCTTCGTTGGTATAGTTGGTATCTGTTTCCGTATCGGGAGACCAGACGCTGTAGTCATGGACATTGACCTTCTGGGTGGCCGCTTTCAGTTGGGCCACGTTGACGGCATCCGTATCCAGAGTACCAGCAGCCAGATTGTTCAGCTGGCGGGTAATGGCCGTGGCAGTGATTTTGCCATCCCCATCCCGTTCTTCTGCCCGGCCGATGGAAACGGCTTCGTCCGTGGACTGCCAGGTTGAAGTATCGTCCACAGAAGCTACGCCGGTCCGCGGGTCATAGCCTTCGATATTTTTATCTGCCCCAGATTTGGAATTTTTACCCAAAACGATGGAGTTGGCCCACCAAGCGTTGGTCCCTTCACCGATGGCAATGGCGTTTTCTCCCCAGGCACCGCTGTTCTGTCCTAGGGCAATGGCATGAGCTGTGGTGCCGGCTCCGGATCCAAGGGCGATACTGTAATTTCCCCAGGCTCCGCCGCCGCCCAAAGCAACAGCATTTTGTCCGGTAGCATTGGACCCGGCACCTACGGCAGCGGACTGGTATCCGGAAGACTGGGCATTATAGCCTACAGTCGTACCTGTATTGGAGGCTTTGGTTCCAGAGCCTATACCTGTACTTGCATAGGATACATTGGAATTGTAGCCCAAAGCTACGCCATAATTCTGATTCGTCGTAGCATTGGAACCGATGGCCGTAGAATAACTTGCATTTCCGCCAACATGGGCACCACCAATGGCTGTTGCGTCCGTAACCGAATCATCATCATAACCTTCCACGGTGGAACTCCTGCCGATAGCCGTCACATTCTTTCCTCTGGCACTGGCTCCGCCAACGGCCGTGGAATTTTCGCCTTTTGCAGAGCTCATATTTCCCAGAGCCGTAGAATAAGAACCTTCCGCATACGTTCCATACCCTGCCGCTGTAGCTGAAGAACCGGAAGCCGCAGCACTCAAGCCCACTGCTGTAGAATTGCTTCCACCAGCAGCCGACTGAAAACCGACGGCCGTACTCTGGCCGCTGGAAGCGGTTGAACCACGTCCTACGGCAGTTGCATTATAGGAAGCCACACCGCCTACAGAAACGGCATTATCGCCCGAGGCTGTACCACCCACGGTAACGGCATGACTGCCATTGACAGCAGAATAAGCCCCAATGGCTGTACTCTGTTGACCAGTTGCTGAAGAGCCGCTGCCTACGGCCGTTGCCTGTGAATTTCCAGCTACACCGCCGATGGAAACGGCCCGTTCGGACGTAGCAGAACCGCCAACAGTAATGGCATACTGACCGCTGGTGGATGACCCGGAACCAATGGCAACATTGTAATCACTGTTGGTATACCCGCCAATAGCAATAGAACTGCTACCGGCAGCACTAACCCGATTGCTGCGATAATCTGAACCGATGGCAATAGAATTACTTCCAATCGCATGTCCGCCGATAGCGACAGAGCCTTCCTGTTGGGCGCTAGTCCCGGAACCGATGGCCAGGCTGTTCGTACCGCTGGCCACGGAACGGTATCCATAGGCAGAAGCGTTCTCTCCCGACGCATAGGTCTGGGTGCCCACGGCTGTAGCATTGTTTCCCTTGGCCACGGCACTGACCCCGGCCGCCAAGGCATTGTCCCCGGTGGCACCATCGTTCAGGTAGTTATTATTTCCAGCTTTATCGGTATCTTCCGTAGTCTTCACGCTGTAATAATGGGTCATGGCTTCTTTTAGCTGGGCCAGGTTCACGGCGTCGGTGTCTTCACTGCCGGCGGCCACGCCGGTAATCTGACGACTGACACTGCCGCTGCCCACGGAAAGGGCGCCTTCCGTCGACTTCCAGGCCAAGCCGCTCTGGGTGGACGTGGTGCCGGTCTTGGGGTCCCAGCCGGTGGTGCCACCGGAGCGGTCTGCTTCCGAACCTTTGCCCAGGGCAATGGAGCCATCTGCCTTAGCTTTAGTATTCTTGCCAATGGCAACGGCATTCTCTTTGGCCGCGGCTGTATCCCCCACTGCTACGGCGGAATTGTCCGCAGTGGAATTATACCCTACTGCTACGGCGGAATTGTCCGCAGTGGAATTATACCCTACCGCTACGGCATTGTTCCCGTTGGCGGTCACATTGGACCCGGCGGCGATGGAGTTGCTGGCGGCCTGGTAGAGAGTGACGGAATAGAGTTTGTCCAGATTGTCAGATTTCTGGTAGTTGTATACCGGCTTGCCGTCTTTCTGGTCGGCCTTGGCGGCATCGCTGGTGATTTCAGTTTTGGTGGTTTCTGCCCCGGTATCCGGATCCGTGACCGTATAGGTATGGACGTACTGAGGCGTAGTGGTGGTATTGCCGTTGGCATCCCGGAACACCTGGGGCACCTCTGTGGGATTGCCGCTGCTGTCTTTGTACCAGACGGCGTCATCTGTGGAGGTGGTCTTGTTGCCGTCTTTGTCGGCGTAATAGGTTATGGGTTTATTGGTGATTTTTGCCGTGTTGCCGATGGCGGTGGAATTGTCCCCTTCAGCCCTGTTGTTGTAGCCTACAGCTGTGGAGCCGCCGGATTCAGTAGAGGTGTCCAGTTTATGGGCCGTTCCTTCCCCGTCTACCAGCCTGGTATTGGCTGCATCCATGGGCTGGCCGTTTTTGGTGGTATCCCCTTCCGTTACGTTGCGGAGGGTATCGGTATTAGTGCCGATAGTGGTATTGTGTTCACCCTTATTATTCGCACCTTGTGCTACAGTACCCGTGTTGCCAATAGTCAGATTACCCTTATCATCATAAGCCGCACTGCCTCCGTTGCCCAAATTGGCCGACGTGGTATCAGCTGTATCCGCCGCAAAGGCATACGACGACAGGCTGAGGCCGATGGCCAAGGTCAGCGCACACAGCCCCTTCGAGACGCGGAGATTCGTCGAATGTTCTTTCCCGTGATTTTTCGCAATTTCAGACACAACTACATAACAATGTCTGACACGATTCCAAATAACTTTATATATTTTATTCATGAAAACACCTTCTTCTTTCCATAGTATGAAGTATGAACAAAAATATACATGAAATTATCGTGCCATATAATTTATTGCAATTGTATATACGCTTTATCGCATTTATCACATATTATGAAATTGAACATCACATATCATTTGTTTCATTTTGACACAAACATGTGTCAATGACACAGCCGATAGGGGCCTGACGGCCGGGGGAAAGGCCGTTCATCGTAGGTCGTTTGTCGTTCATCGAAATTTTGGGCCTATCGGCCCGCCGGTCGCAGGCCGCCGTTCGCCTCCGTAGGGGACGCCCAAAGGGCGTCCCGCGTGAATCCTGTGTACATCCCCAATGATATACGCGGCAACAAACTCAAATTGGCTACATCGCCTCGAGTAACCCTCGACTCGTGAAAAAATAGTGGCTCGTTTTTCGTGGTTCGTGGCTCGTAAAAGCCTGCCATTATACCAGAACAGGCTGTGATGAAATCTCTCTGGCGGGCTTCCCACGGGAAGCCCCTACAATTCGGCCGTTGGCCGTGTATTTTTTTTTGCATCCTGCGAACTGCGACCAGCGGCCTGCGAATCTCGCTTACTATTCTTCGTGTCTCCGCTTGATTCGGTAGACGGTGGAACGGCTGATGCCGAGTTCTTTAGCGATTTCAGCACTGCTTTTTCCTTCGCGGCTCATTTTCTCGATTCTTTCATAGGTCAAATCTTTCAAGCTACCGTCTTCGACCGGCACTGACTGTACTTCTATCATGCCAGTCCGAGGCATGACGTGAAAGACATCTTTTACTTGGATGACCGGCTGTTTGACGACCAGCACCAGCCGTTCGATGACGTGGGCCAATTGTCGTACATTGCCGGGCCAGGGCTGATTTTTGAAGAAATCCCAGACTTGGCCGTCGAAGGTATGGGAGCGATGGTAGCGGATATCCAGGCTCTTCAGCAGCGATTGGGAAATCTCCTGGATATCGCCTTTCCGTTTGCGCAGCGGTGGAACTTCGATAGGCAGGACGGCCAGGCGGTAATAGAGGTCCAGCCGGAAATGCCCTTCCTGGACTTCACGGGGCAAGTCCTTATTGGTCGCCGCAATGACCCGGACGTCGATAGGCACGCCGCGCTGGCTGCCAACAGGCCGGACATACTTCTCCTGCAGGACCCGCAGCAGCCGGTTTTGCAGGACATAAGGCATGTCGCCAACTTCGTCGAGGAACAAGGTGCCGCCATTGGCCGCTTCAAAGAGGCCGACTTTGCCGTCCCGGTTGGCCCCGGTAAATGTACCGCCGGCATAGCCGAAAAGTTCGCTTTCGAGCAGACTTTCCGTAATGGAACCGCAGTTGACGGCGACAAAGGGCCCGTGCCGGCGGCCGCTGAGATTGTGGATGGCCTGGGCCAGCATTTCCTTGCCCGTCCCCGATTCACCGGTAATGAGGATCGTCGAATCCGTAGTGCCGTAGACTTTCGCCAGCTCCTTGATTTCCATCATAACCTGTGAAGAGCCGACGATATCTTCCAGATGATAACGAGCCTGCATCCCGGCCTGGTTGATGGCTGAACGGGGATTTTCCTGACGATAGCGCCGCACATTCCACAAGGCCTTGAAAAAAGCGCGTATCAGACCGCCCCGGCCCGACCGCAAGGGAATCCAATCCATGCCCTGGGCGGCAATCATTGAAGAAATGGCATCAATCCCGATTAAAGCCGTTACGCCTTGTGCAGCAGCCTGGCGGATGATTTCCTGCATAGCCTGGTCATCATATTCCGGTGCGACGTGATAAAAGGCTACTTGGAAATCGCGAAAAGAAGGCTTTAAGTCATCATAATAATCGCGCAGGGAAAAAGGGATGATGACCCCTAATTTCCCCTCTTTCGGGGCGTGATGGATACAATTCAATAAATCGAGGATACTCGGCTGGATCACATAGACCCGTGCCTGTGGATAATCAGAAGCAATCTGCGTCGCCATCGGTTCCCAGGCCAATAAAGCCTCTGCCCCGGAATGGACGGCATCCGCAATCTGACTGGCCGCGTCTTTCTGACTGCCATTGATGAGGGTAACTTGCCCTGGCTTTACTCGTGTCGAGTCCTGAATCATCAATTGAACCATATCATAAACTTTTTCATTAGGTGTAATGACAGAAAAACGGAAATTCTGCATTACCCCCCCCCTTATAAAATCTATTGTCATTCATGATTTCTCCTTTACATTTTTAATATTCATCTAAAAATCTACTTTTATATACGATGTCATACAATGTATATATAATTTTTGTTGTATTTCTATATTATAACAGTTATTTATTTGTAACATATATATATTATACAACATCTGAGGAGAAATGCAAAAGGCGCTGTCGAATGAAGACAGCGCCTTTGGAGTATTAAGTTTGCAGTTTGTAGTTTTTTAGCAATCTGAAGTCTTTATGCAACAACACTATCAGCGGACGCGGACGAGTTCGTATTCCCGGGTGCCTAAGCCGATTTTTTCAGCGTGTTCCAGGGTCGTCTTCCAGTCGACATTAGGATTGCTGTCGAGGAAGTGGTCGTGATGGTGCTGCCAATCGGGCTGAGCCAAGTGATCCGACAACTGGCTGTTGGGCAGAGGAGCTGCATTCAGACAGGCATCGGCACAGGCCTGGTCGAGAGCGACCGGGTCGAAGGAAGCGAACATGCCGATGTCCGGCAGGATGGGGGCATCGTTTTCGGCATGGCAGTCGCAGTTCGGCGAAATGTCCATGACCAGGTTGATGTGGAAGCACGGGCGGTCCTGGCAGACGGCCTGGGCGTATTCGGCCATCTTGCGGTCCAGTTTTTCGCTGGCGTCCCATTCGACGGTCTGAATGGCATCAAAAGCACAGGCGCCGATGCAGCGGCCGCAGCCTTTGCACAGGTCCCGATCGATATGAGCTACATTGTCCTCATAGGTGATGGCGTCAGAACCACATTCGGAAGCACAGCGGTGACAGTTCTTGCACTTGCTGGCATCGACTTCGGGCTTGCCCGACGAATGTTGTTCCATCTTGCCGGCGCGGCTGCCGCAGCCCATGCCGATATTCTTGATGGCACCGCCAAAGCCCGTCATTTCATGGCCCTTGAAGTGAGCCAGGCTGATGAAAACGTCGGCATCCATGATGGCCCGGCCGATTTTCGCCTTTTCGACGTATTCGCCGTTCTTGACCGGCACTTCGACTTCATCGGTGCCGCGCAGGCCGTCGCCGATGATAATCTGACAGCCCGTAGTGACCGTATTATAACCGTTAAGGTTGGCACAATCCATGTGTTCCAAAGCATGCTTACGACTGCCCGGATAGAGCGTATTGCAGTCCGTCAGGAACGGCCGGCCGCCTAAGTCCTTGACCAAATCGGCCACGGCTTTGACGTACTGCGGGCGCAGCGAAGCCAGACAGCCTAATTCCCCAAAATGCATCTTGATGGCGACGAATTTCCCCTGGAAATCAATCTTTTCGATGCCTGCCTTCTTGCAGAGCTTCTGCAGTTTCTGTAAATTATTTTTCCCCGGACGGCAGCGGAAGTCCGTGAAATATACCTTGGCTTTTTCCATATTTTTACCCCCTAACAATAAGATACTTTCATTGTACCACCTGAAGTGCGCTCTAAGTCAACATTTTCTTTGTAAACTGACTGTCAAAAATAAATATGCAAAAAAACTTGACGGATAGCGCATACCATGCTATACTAGCAAAGTACCTTATGGAGCGGTATCGAAGTGGTCATAACGGGGCTGACTCGAAATCAGTTAGGCCGAAAGGTCTCGTGGGTTCGAATCCCACCCGCTCCGCCAGATAAAAACCGCATGGTTGTGCTGTTTATAGCATCCCATGCGGTTTTATTTTTTTTGCCCAAAAACAGGAAAAGGTAGCGCTGTCCACCCTGTTGTCCACCCTTGAACTCAGATATTTGAATTTACCAATGCATCCATAACATCGGCTGTCTTAGAAGCAGCGCTTCGTGTGACATGCTGGTAAAGGTTCTGAGTGATGGTAGTTGACGAATGCCGGAGCTGGCGGCTGACGTATTTGATATCTACATCCGCCTCAAGTAGTAACGTGGCTGCAGTGTGGCGCAAATCATGTGCCCTAATCTTTGGCAGCGGGCTGTCTTCGTGATTTTTATTATACGCTTCCCACACGTGCTGTACTGTGTAGTAGACAGACTGTGGGCTGATGGGTAGCCCCGTTTCATGAGAGAGAATAAAGCCAAGGTCATGAAAAGCCGGCCCTAATCGCAGACGGCAAGTTCCGTACCATAGGTGCTGGCTGTGGAAAAGCCTTTGTACGTATTCCGGCAGGATAATTGTATCAGCTGAAGACTCCGTCTTTAACTTATCAAGTACTAAGTACTTTTTGCCACACGGGATGCAGACTTCATAAAGAGAATGATCAATGTCATCCAAGACGCGAGCATTCAAATTGTGCCTGATATGCAATTCGCCCGTGTCGGCGTCGTAGTCTGTCCAGCGAAGTCCACACATTTCTGCTTCTCTCAATCCGCAAAGCATCCCCAGTGCGACGACAATGTTGGCTTTCTTGGATATAGTTTCGCTCTGTTTCAGCAGACCCATCGCCTGGTCTTTATCAAGTGCCACCGCCGGTGACGGCGTGGGAGAAGGGACGTCCGCCATAAGACATGGATTTTTCGTGATAATTCCCCAGCGGATAGCTGTATTAAATGCTGTACGAAGAACTCGGTGTATCATTCTCACATAAGTTACAGACAACTTTTCTTCGCTTTGCAAAGTCTTGAATAAGACTGAGAGTTGAAGTGGGGTGACCTTGTCTAAAACGGTCTTTCCTAAATATTTGCACGCCTTGCGGGAGCAAAGGCTGTAATTTTCGTACGTCCCACCAGCTCGTGCCGGCGGTTTGATGGTAGTGTCGAGCCAAGTAGAAAGAAAGCCTTCTAGTGTCGGCATGTCTGTCTTGGATACGATGGGTTCCCCGGCATCGCGGGCCGCCAAAATCTTCCTCTCCAATTTCACGGCATCCCGATAATTCGTTCCAGACTTGTACCACTTCTGCCTGGATCGCCCTTGTAAATCCTTGTATTTAATGACGACATAATAGGCGCCATGCTTACTTTTAATCATACTTCTCTCTCCTTTCCCGAACTAATATTCGCTAGTTATTTTTATGATACTATATTGGCGCACTGACTGCAACAAAAAAAGAACGTTCTCGATTCTTTTGAGAGCGTTCTTTTTTACTATTTATTTTTCCGGGCCAAAAAGCCGCTCCATCCCTGCGTGCGTTACAAGCCATGTTCCGGCCGATTTTCTGGCTTCTGTATCTGTAAATCTAGGCGGAGCCTTTTTATATCCCGTGCAGGCTTGCCTAACAGTAATCGGGGCCAGTCCCCAACGTTCGGCCGCTTCTTTCGCGGTCATAATATCATCTAATGCGTTCATCATATCACCTCTTTTTCATGATTATACAAATCAAGGCTATCGTAATAATTACAGATGCCACTATTGACAAGACGTCCTGCGAAAAGCAAACTCGAATCCAGCTCAATACTGCTAAAATGGCAATCAGTGCTTGTAGAATTTTTTTGTCCATTGTGTTATGATAGGTATGTAAGGAGTAGAGCTTTCGCTCCACTCCCCAGTGGTTATTTGCCCTTTACGATTTGGTATATTGTAGCGAATCCTGCCAAGATAGTAACTACATTTGCCAAGTTCTGAAGGGCATTTTCTATACCTGTCATATCTCTCACCTCCTGAATATATTATACATCTTTTTCGTTGTTTTGTCAATCGTTTTCGACTGATTATAATAAAAAAAAATATGCCAGCAACTCTAGTATTTTCCTAGTGTTGCTGGCTTTTTTATTTAGACTCTATGCGGTTTTCTGTTCGTTACTCGTGCTCTTGCTCAGCACAAACTTAGCTGTCCAAATCGTGCCGTTGATCAAGAGCGGCAAAACAAATTTGTCACGAATTGCAGACCATCCTGCTTCAGATGCTGCCTGGGCTTGAACCTGCTCTACGAATTTGTTGGCGATTGCCTCAATAGCTTCCATGCCTTCGCCGGCCAAGCTGGCTACCATTTGATTTTTTGCCGCATCCACAACATCATTAACGTCCAAAGCGGATACAAAGCCGTCGCGTACTTCTGTCCATTTGCTCATAATTATCCTCCTTAAAATCCATACCATTCATTTTCATCCTGCGTTTCGCCATGCGTCGTGAACTGCCATGCAACGTGATGGCAGGCAGGATATTCTGCTTTTAGGCTGTTTTCGTAGTATCCGTACTGAGCCACCCAAACAGGAATGCCGTAGTAAGCCAGCGCATCCATGTCGATGTACTGCACGAAGTAGCTGTACTGTGCATAGATTCCTACCTTATCATAGCCAGGATACCACGCTTGCATCGTCCCGATAGCGTCACGAAGGTCCGGCCATACATCTTCACGTTGGGTAGAGCCAACCTCCATGTCCCACCAGATGCCGAGTTTCGGCAGATTGTTCTCGCCGAGATAGCTGTAGATTGTATCATTAATCCACTGGGCTTCTTGCATCATCTCATCTGCACTATGCGCGTGTGAGACGTAGTAGATGCCATACGGCAAGCCGCAATCGACACAGTCATTAACGAAGCGAACGAACTTCGGATCAAGCTCCATGGCCTCGCCAATCTTGACGATGATGCCGTCCGCACCTTGGTTGTTTAGCGTTTGGACACGGTCATCCTGCTGGAATTCAGAAATATCAAATACGGACATAATATAATTTCTCCTTTCAAATCCAATAGAGCCGTTATTTCAGACCATCTCTCTTAGCTTCGATGGCTGTCCGACCAAGGTAGCCGATTAGCCCGCTGCCAATTGTCGTCTGAAGCTCGGTGCTACCGCCACAAAAGATAGCAGCAAGCAAAGAAGCTACGAGACCTGTGCCGACAATCATGTCCGTCGTTACATGCATATGCATCACCTCCTTAGTGCCGGAAGTAGTCGACGAGAAACGATATGATGCCGCCGACAATGCCGGCAATGATGTACATAGAGTTAATCCGGTGATGCGCGGATCGCCCGCGCTGGTCGGCCACGATAGCCAGCTCCTTCGTCTCTTGGAACTGCTCTTCGAGTTTCTTTACGGTATCCAATGCCTGTTTAGACTGTTCTTCTAGCCGACCCATTCTTTCGAGGACTTCCGACTGAAAATCATGTTCGCTCATAATTCACTCCTTTCGTTTTCTAACCAGTACAAGGTCGTTTAGTATACTCTTTCTAAGCTCGTAGCTATCGCAATGTGACAATAGTCCGAAATAGCTTGTCAGCGAGGCGGTGATGGTCTGTATGTCGACTTCTCCGTGAGCATAAGCCCTTTTTAGCCATCGAAGGCGGTGTTTCATCTTGAGCGCCGCCTTCTTTCTGAGCTTGATGTGGTCGTACCAGACGCGATAGCCACAGAAGTCTATGCCATTATTTGCTTTGATAATCGTACTCTTACGATTCAGCTGTAGCTTAAGATGGCTCGCGAGAAAATCATCCATCGCCCGCCAGCAATCCCGCAAATACACTTTGTCGTTGCTCACGATAACCATATCATCCATGTAGCGGATATACTTCCGAGCATGCAGCTTATGCTTGGCGTACTGGTCGGCTTCGTTCAAATAGAGATTGGCAAACATCTGGCTTGTTAGGTTGCCAATGGGCATGCCGACGCCGGCCTCTCGCTTTCCGGTCTCAATGTCGATGCCGAAAAGCCCGCCACTTTGTTCGTCGTCGATGATGCGTCGCAGGAGTTCCAGTAGTTCATAGTCCTTGAATATCCGATGCAGAATACCGAGTAGAACGGTGTGGTCAATACGGTAGAAATATTTGCTGACATCGAGTTTCAGCACGTAAACCTCCCCTGGCGTGTGTCGGATATACTGCTGCAGCTGATGGACGGCTTTCTGCGTACCACCGCCAATTCGGCAAGCATAGCTAGTCGAAATGTAACGCTTGTCGAGTAAGTAATTAATTTGCCGATAGACCGCCCATTGAACTACCCGATCGCGAAACGGAAGGGCCATGACGAGCCTCTTTTTCGGGTCCGTAACGTAGAACTCCCGATATCTGCCAACGCGATATGAGTGCCATATTAGCTCGTTTTGTAGTACAACCAAATTCTCTTCTAGATTTTTCGTAAATGACAGGACTTCGTTTCTTCGCGTCTTGTTGCGTCTCGCTGCAATATACGCCTTATATAGGTTTTCGTAGTCATAAATCCTTTCGTAAATATTTTTATATCGTTTCATGTTTCTCCTGTAAAAAAATCACCGCATCGTTCGCCATTACTACTAGCTGCGGCGGTTTGCTTTTCTCTTTTTCGGCTCATTCCAGCCGAGGGTATTAGCCCCTTGCGCTCCTTGCACTGTCCGCACGGCACGTGGGCATGCGGCTTCTTGGTATCTGGAGCTAAGCGGCCCGGAACCCAATGTTCCAATTCGCGTTCGAGCGATAGTTGTTGACGTTGAGGTTGAACGCACCGGCATTCGCCTGGTTGTTCCAGTTGCCACCGCGGATGGGGATTTTTAGTCCCGATAGCTTATTGGTTCTCGGTTAAAGCGGCCAATACCCTAAATCTTACTTTGCTTTCTGCTGCTTAATCCAGCCACCAAGCAATTTGCCCGTCTCTGTCGTCAAGCGTGACATAATTTCGTATCGTTTTGCTGATATGTAGTGCAACTGGTAAGCGTATCGATATAAGTGTCGTATTTCTTCGAGTATGATATCAGCATCCTGTAAAGTTGTCTTCTTGTAGTACTTCTTTTCTGCGCGGATAATCAGCTGTAAGAATTCTATGGCTGCTTTTCGAGTGTCGGCGGCCAAAATATAGCGGTCAACTTTCGGATACCTTCTTGTCGTTGTGTAAGTCTCGCTAAGCAGCTTCTCAGCGCGATCAAGAATTATTAGCGTGTTGGGGCGCGCTTGTGTGTCATTCATAAGTTCCTCCAAACTATGGGGCCGCGCTATCGCGCGGCCGACAGGTTACAGTAATCGGCTATCTGGGAATATAAGCGGCCCGGAACCCAATGCCCCAACCCGCGGACGAGCGAGAGTCGCCGACGCCGAGGTCGAACGCACCGGCAGTCGCCCGGTCGTCCCAGTCGCCACCGCGGATGGGGAGATACTCCGCTGTATAATCTGTTCCCGTCCAAAAATGGTCGCTATTGAGTTCCTTAGCTATCGGGGCTAGGGCCAGCGCTTTGAAGTACGCCGGTACCGTCACGCCGCTTGCCGCCGCAAGGTTTTCAAATTCTATGCTACAGTTATTTGTTGCTACTTTATCAGCGGTAATTTTATTATCGTTGTAGCAAAGGCCGGTATCAATCCAGCCGGTGTTATTTCCCTTCGTGTTCTGCGTGTCGAAGTTGTTCATCGGCGTGCCATCTTCACCGACGACGTAGATGCGGCCGCCGACCGTGCGCATGCCATCCTGCCACTCCCAAACGTTGCCATTCATGTCGGCTACACCGAACGGCGTGCCATCGTGGTACCACGATGCTGGCCCGCTGCCAGTTGCTACCCGCGCTGTGCGATTCTGGTCCTGATTCATTTCACGACCGTGCTCATACGGCGCATTGATGTCGCATCCGAAGTTGTTATTACCGCGCGGCATTGTGCCATTTTTCCAGCTCCAAAGGGCAATTGCCGCCCATTCAGCATTCGAGCTGAGGTGCCAGCCAGGTCCTTTTGCCTGCGCATAGGCACGCGCTTGATCAAAAGTGATACTTGTTGTTGGGTCCACGCCCGGCTGAGAGATGCCACAGCCACCGACGACGATATTCTGAAATTTCGGATAATAGATTTCCGGAACTTCTTTCCCGTGGACAATAAATGCCGGGTGCGTGCCCGTGCCGAGGCTGCTATCAATATCTTCTAGCTTGAATTTAGGGATGATGACCATTACCGACGGATTGCCATTCTTGTCGCGGATGACGGTATTTTTTCCGCCGCTTGCCGCTTCCACGGCTCTACGATAACTATCTACTACAAATGCTTCCATTTATGCTTCCTCCTTTATTTAGCCGTTTCGTCGGCTGTGTCTTTCTGACTCGTCGGGGCCGTAATTTCAAAAGGTAGCGGCCAGAGCGTAACCTGCACGGCCTCCATATCGAGTGGCAGCGTCTCTATTTTTACAGCCGCCTCTTCTTTGCCTGTCTGTTTACTCACCTGTGTGCCCGCTTCGATGACTTCGCTTTTTTGGGGTGGGATGACGATTGTGGCGACATTATAGATACCGCCGTCACCATCTGCCGCGTCAAGCGTAAGCGACTGCCCTGCACCACGTGTGTAGACGTCGACGATACTCTGCTCTGCGCTCCAGTGCTCCGTAGCATCGACGGTAAGGCTATTGCCGTCAACACCGAGCGTGATGCTTGTGTCAACCACTTTTACCGGCGTGTAGACCGCACCCATTTTATCGAGTTTATCGATTACCATTTCTTTACCTCCTTATGCATCAGGATTGACGAGCGTCCAGCGGATGATGACATTATCTGCCGTTCCGTTCGCGATGATTTTGAAGCCGTTGTTGCTTTTCTCAATAGCGCGAAGCTGACCGACAGTGTCAAGACCGCCAGACGCACTCTCTACTTCGAGGTCGACGCCGTAGGCCGGAGCGTCTGGCATCGTATAGCCGGGCAGCGTGACCAACGTAAACGGTAAGGAATTGTAGTACGCCGTGTAGTTCGTTTCAACGCGACGTTCGTCGGCAAAGCTGGCCTTGCTTAAATCCGCGCCGGTGTCTCCGGCTGGTACTGTAATGCGATAAAGCCGAATAGCTCCATCGGGCACGCTTGTACCTACGTATGGTTTATAGGTATCTCCATCTCTAAGCAAATACGAGTAATAAGTCTGGCTTGTATCCCCCGTGTTCGTCGGTACGGCTGCAACGGAGCTTTGCGTGTCGTCAAAAGCGCGAAGTTGCCCGTCCGCGAAGAATCGGCTATAGTTTGTCTTGTCATAAGTACCCGTGCGTGTAATTTGGATGTTGCGCGTGCCGGGGACAGCTCCGACGATGCAGCCGCTCACGATGAATTTATTGTAGAGTGTGACAGTTCCCTGCTGGATTTTCTGCCTCTTCCACTTGTCAAGCTCCGTCCAACATACTTGCCCGAGCGTTTCTGCGTCTGCAATTGCGGCCCCCAGGGCATCCAGATTTCCTCCACCGTAGGGCTGTGCTTTCTGCCAGAGTGGCGTGACATCCTGCGCCGCGATGACGTCATGATACAGTCCAGATGGGATGACCGTACCCGAGCTGTAGGCCGGCGCTCCCTCCTTGTTGTCCGTCGCATTATACGCAGTCTGGTTGCGGCGATGGACGCGAAAAAGCGGCAGCGCATAGACGTAGCCATCGACGCACTTAAGTGTCGTGCACGCGGCACTTGAACCGTCGCCCGCGCGATACAAGCCATTGCCGGCGCTGGCGAAAGTATAGTTCGTGTCGCTCTGGGCTCCGGCCCGCGCTTTCACGCGGTCGCCATTGTCGACGCCTTTAGGATAGGTCGTGAAATTCACGTCCGTGACGGTGCGGATGTTCCAGCGTAGCTGGATGCGGCGCGTCGTCTCATCGCCGGCCACGTTGTCCTGCAAATCGTTGGCAAGCGTCCCGGATGCGATGCCGCCATAGCGGTAAACGTTCTCGTCATCATCTTCGGGGCTGCCGGACGGTGCGACTTCTTCGAACCAGCATTCTGCGAATGCGAGGTCCTCGCGGCTGCCGCTGTTTGGTGCGGCCGGAAAAACAATGTCCGATGCATCATCGTTCCGATTGCTTCCTGACAATGTTAGTAGCCAGCCATTGACGCACGCCATTGCGCCAGAAATCCTCAACGTATTTTTCTTGTCTGTAATACCTGCCTGAACGTCCATGCTAATGATCCCTGACGACATGATTGTTCGCAGGATGTCGGCTCTTAACTTATTTTGAATCTGCTGCATCAGGTTTAATTCGGAATCTAGCAGCGGCTTTGCTTGCTGAAATGCCACTAAGCTGAAGTTCCGATTATTGGGGCTCAAGACTCTGGAAAAGCCAGTTGACCCCGTTGGTCCGTTTTCCCACAGCTCACGAGTTGTCGTGTCGCCTTGAAATTTTACGATTTCTTCACTCATATTTCGTTATCCTTTCTAAATTTTAATGTATCCCATTAATGCGTGACTGTTTAAAATCACCCCCTTCGTCGGTGAAAAGCGTTTGATGGTTTTTCCTGGAATGGTTGTCTTTATCTCTCGCTTTTTAACCGTATGATCTACCATATTTAGTAATGTAGCTCCTTGGCGTTGTACGATATCTTTATAAACAGGTATATGTACAGTTCGATGTGTTATGGTTGTAGGGCTTTCATTAGTCAATCGCCGCCCATTGGTGACAGCTCCGGCAAAGGTCTTTATCGTTGTGGTTATTGTCTTTGTTTTGGTTTCTTCGTGGCTTTGAACTTGGCTACTATTTAACCTTACTATCGTCCTCCCATTAGTCGTATTGGTTCGGAATGTTTTCCATCTATGTGTTATATGTGATGTCTGTTTCTTGGAACCGACTCTGATCATTCCATTGTTGGTAACCCCTCGGGTGAACTGCTTTTCGCTGATATCTTTATCGTATCCAGCATCAATTCGTTTTATTTGGGTAGTCCCTGTACGATTCAGTGCATACCCTCCAAGCTGAAATATCTTGTCTTTTGTCTGGACAGTCTTCGTAGTAGTCCAGCATTTTTCGTGTGATTGGCTGCTGTTCAGGGTTATGCGTTCAAGGTCCTTGTTTAGTGTTTCTCCTGAAAATATATTTTCACGATGTCCGATTTTGACTAATTTATTTTCTATTTTCTCCGTTGTGCCGCATGATCTATTGAGTCCGGTTTTAAAAATGGTTTCCGTTACCCATGTCGTTTTATACGTCTCTGGGATATACACATCATCCCGCTTGCAACTGTTGAGTTTGAACGGGGTGCTGGCAAACAAAACAATATAATCCAGCCAGGACCTAACATTTTTTACGCCATTTATGGCGTAAATGATTTCGCTTTTCTTTTGTCCAATGGATTCGATATCATCAATGCTACCTTCCAGCCGAAACATGTATGGTTTTCCATTATATTCAAACCATTCCCTGACAAGACATTTGGCAAAAAGTTCATCTACTACATCTTGGACAATGGCTTTAGTCCCTTTTTTTCGGTGCCAAGTCAACGATTTTTTAATGACATTTCTTTTTGTCGTTTCCGGCCAACTGGTGTCGAAGTTTTCCAGATGCCATTGCCAGGCCATAACATCTAATATATCGTCTGGCAGTTGATCTATGTTGGGTATCAGCACGCTGTCCGCTATCTTACTGATCGTCTGCTGATTTATGGCGTCAATGGCCTTGGCAGAAGCTACGATATGCTTATCTTCGCATAGGTTTGGCGGTAAAATGTCGAGCAGGCTTATACCTGGTAGTTTTTTACTCATCTTCTAACCCTCCATATGTCACATTTGTGGCTGACGCAATGGCTACCTGGTGATTATTTACAACAGTGTCTGAAGTTGGCGATATAATTTCTACTCGTTTTGCGCCTGCCGCCCTGATGCGATAGTAAAGTTCAGTCCGATTGACATCTCTTCCTAATTTGCTTTTTTGCCATACAACATAATCAGCGACGGCTTGTTCTACTTTTTGCTTGATAGCCAGTTGGTCCGCTTTGTCTGTGCAGCTAATGTAATAGACGATATTAACTGCATAGGACAAAGTTGATGGTTTGCTTACCGTAACATAATCCGTCAATGGGCGTACATCGTCTGCGTTGATTGTTTCTTTTACCAGTGCCAGGATCTCGTCCCCTGGAAGTTCCCCGCCAACCAGTAAAGGATACACAACTACCTTCCCCGGCTCCGGGCTTTCTACCGCTACATCAACAATGGCAGAAGATGCTTGTTTAGCGTAATAATCATAAGCTCCGATGGGCCCTGTCGTCGGAAGTTTTTCTGGAGCTTCATGGATTCGTTCGCGATATGCTTCATCACTCTCTCGTTCTGCGCCGCCTTCTGTAGCGGTAATGTTAGTAATTTTAGCTACATAGGGAACGTTATCGACGATATCTTTTACAGTATTAATACCGTACCCATTCCCAGCGGTTCCTTTAGCCTGGCAAATAGCCCGTCCCGTTGCTGTTTGCGACCCGCTAGGTATGTCTATATCGTTTTCAATGGAAAATACGAGATTGTCATCCGTTGCTACTCGTGTGCCGGCTGGAACAATAACCTTATGGTTCTGTACCGCTGATAAGGTTACCTGGACAGTCGTGGCAGCCGCTGTTGCTTCAATTCGGTCGCACCCAATAAAATCGCCTATATGGTCCATAGTGTCCCCTTCCGTATAGGCTAGCAGGTTCGTTTTAAACGCGTGACTAAATGCAACTCTCTGCTGTATGATGATAAGTGCCAAAGAGTTGAGGAATAGCCGCAAAGGGTCCGCCCTGGCCAATTTTCTTCCTAAAATCCCTTCTGCGATGGTAATGATGCTATTTTTAATAGTCTCTGTGTCTGTGTCCAAGAATTCGACATCTGGTAAATCTTGTAATCGCATGTAGTCACCTCCTACTCGATAATTTTTACGCTGACGATAGCGCTGATAGTTCCTTCAGCGGCATCTCCTTTAAAGGCCACTTTGGTCACAGATGCCCTGGGTTCGTATTGATGTACGGCCGCTATGATTTCGCTGCTGATTCGTGCCTGGGCTACGGCAATCGGAGCATCCAGCATGCTGGCATCAATGCCGAGTTCTCGGTCCAGGGGAACCGTATATTTCGGCGTCGTTAAAATGGTTTGTACATTTTGGACAATTTCGGCCGCCGTGGATGAAGGCGCGAAGTCAACATGATCTAATTCCATTTCCAGTACTACATTCACGACTCTTCATCTCCTTCCATTGCCAAATCATAGTCTCCCCCTAAGACGATCATATCGCCTACGTATTCCTTCAGGGTCACCTGTAACGTTGATGTCAGTATATTTCCGTTGTTATCCCATTCCTGGGTTTCTTCTCCGATGCTTTCGATAATCCAGTTGTTTTCCCCCACTGGCTCATTGCCGATGACGAGCGGCATGGATGTTCCGTCTTCGCATAGTTGGCGCAGCTTTGCCGCTTTATTCGCCGGGTTCACTCCCAAGAAGACGCTGAGCCGCATAGTGAAAGTAATGGTTTGTAAATCGGTTCCCAGGAATTCCAGTACAGGCCGCCCGCCCATTACATTATGTGTAGCATACCTTCCCTTGGCTTCCCGCTTCCAGTCCGAAAAAGTCCTCACTTCTGAGCTGGAAACAGTGAAGACAACAGGCCCCAGACATCCGATAGGGATGCTCAGGCCCCAGGATGATAATTTCCCGCGCAATATGCTGATTGTGTTTTGTTCCATCCGTTGGGCGGCCGTTTGTAGCCGCGCCCGGATTACGTTTGATAGAAATGACATGACTATCCTCCAATGAAAACATTCGGGCTCCCTGTCGTGTGTTGCCCTCCTTTTCCACATGTTTCACATGTCGTCGCATCGCCAATGCGAACGGCGCCCTTTCCATTTACGAAGACAGTGCCAGATGACCCCGTAGTTTGAAATGTACCGCTATGCGGGCAGTTACATGGTCCGGTATCTCCCAAACGATGTGCTCCCAGTCCATTGATGATTACATTGGCAGAAACTGTCCCATTGCTCCCGTTCCGAGTATGAGGACAGCAGCCTTTCCCCAGGTCGCAGGTTCCGGTTTCACTGTCTCCTTTTCTGGCCGCTGCTGGCATTGTCATCGCCTCCTAATTCAGATTAATAGTAGCTCCCGTAATGTTGATGTTGCCGACGCAGTGGATATTCAGGGTGTGTGATTTCCGGTCGTACTCGATATAGCTTCCGTCCCCATAGTCGATGCGCCGCACTTTGTCATCTGCAATTTGCGGGTTATCCTTCTGGCTGAAATAACTTCCCAGAATCCACCCGACCGTCTTGTTTTTATCATTCGGAAGATTGAGGCAAAGCACGTCTTCACCAACGTCTGGCATCCAGTAATCTTTAACAACCTTACTGCCCCGATTCAAAATGGCCATTTCGCAGGATACCATGCCGTTCTGATCTTCGAAGTATACTCGGGCCGTATTCTGCTCCGGATTGAGGGATGATACTTTTCCGACCCGGAACATATTCTTCAGCACATTGGCTATGGCTTTAGTATCCATATAAGCACCTCCGCAAATCGCACTGCACGGTATAACCATTCCCCAGACTATGGCTGGCTTTCGTGATGACGTATTTCCCATTGAATTTCCCGAAGCCGTCCAGCATGACGGTATTGCCAGCCAGCATATAGAAATTTCCGGCCATCGTTACCGTTGCCTGTACTTCTTCCCGGTTCTTTTCCCGTAGTTTTTTCTTGGCCAGCTTCTCGGCCTCGGCAACATCGGCGACTTCTTCGTTTACCTCCAGTGTCATACCAGGCAGGTTTTCCCGCTCCGGCACGGTATAGGTAAATTCGATAAGTTCGCCGCTTTTACTGTTCTTATACTTCACATGACAGGATTTATAAACTTCGTGAATCGTGGCTTTGATGGAATAGGATTCCAGTGAGTCATGCCCCTTGAATATAGTCATGACTGGGTCTTGGTCTTCATACTTTTGCTCGTCAAAGATGATGATTTTTTCATCGGATACCTTCAGGCATAATCCCGCATCCTGGCATAGCTTATATAAAAAGCTCAGATCTGTTTGAGCCGTTTCTTCAGCTCTATCCAGTACGGGGTCCTCCGATGTATCATAAAAGAGCTGTAGTCCAGCCCGATCTGCAATGTCCTGGGCAATGGCCGACAGCTTCGTTTTTTCCCATGCCTGGGAATGTTCTACGCTTCGGATTTCTGCGTTGTTCGGGATAGATACGCCCTTAATTTTCACTTCTTCTGGTGGGCCGCTGCATTCGATTTCATCAATCTCAAACTTTCCTATGGGAAGACTCTGAAGGTCTTCCCCATTTACCCAATGGGACGTAATCAATACGATGTCAAGCATGGCCCCGCGTTCTGGCAGCCATCCGTCTTTCCAAAACTCTGAACGGTCTTCCAGGGTGATGTTCAAGCTGTCCGCTTCTCCATCCATGACATCATCGACGGTCACGCTTTTAGCGTACTTATCAATTTGCAATGAAATATTTTCGTGATTGTAGAGCACGATGACCTTTGCCATCCGAGCTTGTGACGTCGTCAGTTGGGGAAATAATTTTGTAGCATATGTTTCCCATAAATTCATTACATCACCTCTTCCATGGCGGCAGGACTGACGGTGTCTCCAGCTCAATATCAGGGACATTCAATATCGTTCCGGCTCCAAAAACTACAATATCTGCATAAGCGGTGTTATTGTTAATAAGGGTATCCGTGTACTTGCAATCTCCATACACGCGGTATGAAATGAGGTCCCATGTATCTCCACTGATAGTTCTGTACTTAGTAGCCAAAACTTACTCGCCTCCGTTCGTGTCGATAGGATTCCAGCTGCTCCGCAAAGCTCTGCCTTGCCTGTTGTGCTGCTTCTTTTACAGCACTTTCAACGCGTTTAGGCTGTGTTTCTCCGTAGAAGTTCATGTTGAATACCATATTTGGCGCAGTCGGCGCCTGGTCTTCTTGCTGGATAGTGATGCCCGGCGTTCCTTGAATTCGCGGGCGAACGGTTGCAGGTATAGTCCGATTCGGACCTTTCTGGCCAGACCTTTCCGGCTCAATTTCATCGGTATTAAACCCTAATGCCATCCCAGCTCTCTTCCAAAGTCCAATGGCCCTGGGTGAGCCGTCCAAAGGAATGGCCGCTTCATCGCTGTCTTCAGCGAACCAAGTCAGGAAGGCACCACGGCTGTAAATGCCGCCGCGCGCATTTTCTGCTGGTTCATCGCCGCCCCCTGAGTCGGTTACCGTGCGTACACCGACGGTAATGCCTTCCGAAAACTGCCTTTTAATGCCTTCCCAGGCGCCAGAAAGCGTGTCGCTAATAGCGCCAGGGATCTGTTTAATCCAATTCACTACAGTGTCATAAGCTTCGCTAGCCCATTGTGAGGCTGCATCGACAAAGGCCGCGCCAGCTTCTGCGCAATATTCCGGCAACTGTACGAGGAAATTGTACACACCTTGGACGAGATTGCTCATCCACGATACGGCTGTTTCGTAGGCTTCACTTAGCCAGGCAGATGCTGCGGCGATGAAGGCGGAACCAGCGGCCATGCATCGTCCCGGTAATTCCATTAAGAAGGTGGCCGCGCCTTCAATCATATTGCCTATCCACGACACGACGCTGCTATAAGCGGCGCTGAGCCAGCTGGCGGCTGCGGCAATGAAGGCAGAGCCGGCGGCTAAGCAGATGGACGGCAGGCGTCTCAGCCATTGTCCGGCTGCTGTAACCATACTGGCAATCTTTCCTGGCAGGGCCCTTAAAACGCCTACGATGAATCCAATAGCAAAGGCTATCCGTCCTGGCAGGCTCGTGTAAAAATTGACGTAAAATCCAACTACTTTCATAAGGCCATTTTTAATTCCCGCCCCGGCCGCAGAAACACCATTTTTTAAACTGGCCCAGGCGGAACTGGCGCCGGCTTTGATTTTTCCCCAAGCGCTGCTAACCGACCCGGTCAAGCTATTCCAGGCTCCGGCAGCGCCGGTAGAAATAGATTTCCAGGCATTGGCAGCGCCTTCCCTTACTTTATCGAAGTTCTTGTATAGCAAGTACAGCGCCGCAATGACGGCCACAATGCCGATGATGACCAGTCCTGCCGGGTTGGCCATCATGGCCGCTCCCAGTCGGAGCATAGCGCCGCCTACTGTGGTAGCCATGCGCATGGCAATCGGCCCGATTTTCGTCATGGCCTGACCGATTTTGGCGAATTTTTCGGCGAGTTGCATCGTTTTAATGAATTCATACTGTGCCTTCAGCAACTTAAATGCTGAGCTTAGAAAGTTGGATATTTTGACATAGGCAAATAGCCCGACAGCCGCGCCGGCAATCCCCATCATACCTTCAATGACGCCAGGATGGGCAGCGGCTACTTTTGACAGGCCACCAGCCCACGAAGCCAATGTGTCGGCCCCTTTGGCGATGGTTGGTAGAAATATATTGCCTACGCTGATAGATAAGGACTCGACGGCTGATTTCAGCCGTATAGCTGCGCCTTTGGCATTATCATTCATGGTTTCAGCCATTTGCGCAGCGGCTCCGTCTGAATGTTCCATGGCTTCTACCAGACTGTTAAAGGTATCCGGCCCGGCTTCCAACACAGCCAGCCACCCGGTGGCCGCTTCCTTACCAAAAATAGCGCTCAGTGTAGCCAGCTTTTCTTCCTTGCTCAAGTTCTGGGTTTTATCCCTCAATTCACTCAGGATAGCAGACATCTTGCGAGGCCCATTCTGATCGCTCATTTGAATTCCTAGTGATTCCATGGCCATAGCCGCTTCTTTCTGCTCCGCTGTGATATCTTCCATGGACAACCCCAGTTCTTCCATGGCTTGTCGGGCCATTTTCGGCGGCCCTGCCAATCGGATGAACCCAGACCGTAAGGCTGTACCGGCCTGGCTGGCCTTGATGCCTGAGTTTGCCATGATACCGGCCATGGCCGCCGTTTCTTCCATGGATGCCCCGAAGGCGTGAGCAACCGGAGCGGCGTATTTCATCGTTTCGCCCAGCATTTCGATGCTGGTGTTCGTTTTATTGGCTGCTACGGCAAAGACGTCTGCCATATGACCTGCATCTTCTGCCGATAGCCCAAAGGCTGTTAGATCATCCGAAATGATATCCGCTGTACGGGCTAAATCAGTACCGCCGGCGGCGGCTAGGTTGAGTAATGCTGGCATCCCGGCCATGATTTGCTCCGTGTTCCAGCCTGCCATGCCTAAGTAGCTCATTGCGTCGGCGGCCTGGGTAGCCGAAAACTGGGTCTGTTCGCCTAATTCACGGGCCTGGTTCGTCAGTTGTTGTATTTCTTGGTCGCTGGAGCTGGTAATGGCCTTGACCTTGGACATGGCGGCTTCAAAGTTTGCCGCTGTTTGAATCATGCTGACAATCGGGGCACTCATCATGGTAACCGTTGCGGCGCCACTCATCAGTCCGCTGCTGGCGGCACTGAAATTGGCCATCGCACTGTTTCTGGCCATCAATACCTGTTGCAGTTTAGCTTGTGCCGCCCTCGTTTTATCCATTTCCTGCTGCAGGCGCTGTAAGTGCGTGCGATATTCTTCCGCACTCATCCCGGCAGTCTTCATTCCTTGTTGCGTGCGCAGTTGTTGCTGTATCTTATCTTGCGCTAACTGCGTTTTATTTATTTCCTGTCGCAACTGCAATTGATGTTTTTTCGTTTGATCTAATTGCTGTTGCAACCCTCGCAAGGTTCCATGGTATTGAGTAGCATTTGCCTGGGCTCTTGCCATTGATTTTCCTATTTTCCCCATTTCCGCTTGATACTGATCGGCTGTTATTTTTCCTTGTTCTAAACGTTGTTTTAGATTCGTTATTTGGTTTCCATATATTCTCAACGCATTGAGGCTCGTTTTCCATTGAGCGCGTGCTGTGCTCATTGCTTGACCTATTTGTTGTTCGCTAGCTTGATATTGTTTTTCTGCAGCCTTTGTCGATTCTAATTTTCCTTTTAGGTTTTCCAGCTGACGCTCATATACCTTGATAGCCGCCGTGCTGGTTTTCCAGGCCCGGTCCAGCTGCTTCTGCTGAGCGCTGATGCTTTTGGCCGTATTTCCTAATTGTTTCATTTGATTCGTAGCGCCTGTTGTTGCGCCGCGAAAGCCTGCACCCAGTGTCGCACTGATAGCAAAGGCGATTTCAAAAACATGTCCCATGGCCATACCGTTTCTCCCTCCTTTCTGATATAATGAAATTAACAAAAGGATGTGATTGTTATGCTGCTTACTGCATTGTATGTAACGATTGCACTATTCGTATTTATGTTTTTCGTAAACATTGGAGTGCGTCTTTTAAAACTTGTATTCCGTCTCCTGCGTTACCTCGTGAACCGCTTTATACTGGATGATAAATAAGACCCCATAAAGGGGTCTTATTTATTGCGCTCATTTTGCTCTTGAATGAGTTCCAGCCAGCGTTTCATGCTGCATACGCTTTGCCCCATCCAAAAGTCCAGTCTGTCGTACTCTACGAGTTTGACGGCGATTCTTGCGTATTGGTCGGCTGGTCCCCGCTTGCGGCGGCCTGGACGTCGGCGGCCAAATTCGCGAATAAAAAATTCATTACCTTTGTCGTGATGACGGCGTATTCACGGATGCCCAAGTTCTTGATATCCGCAATAGATACGCCCAGTGCTTTAGCGGCAAGACGAGCCTGGAACCCTTTGCTGAAGCTAATGTCGGGTGTCATATTCCCGGCCGTGCGTTCCGCGTTTTCTGCTTTCTCAAAATCATAGCCGGTCAAGGCTTCCAGGCCGGCCTGTAAATTTGTCGTATCCATGAGTACCTCCTATAATCCTAATGCTGCGCGGACGGGCGCGAAGTAATCTACGCCGTCGACATAGAAAATATAATTCAGCTTGTCAATTTCAATTTTCTTCTTGTCGTTGATTTTTTCCTGGAAGTACAGCACGCTCATCTGATTCGTCGAATCAGTCTGGCTTGCCGGATCCAGCTTGCCGACGTCCATTTCTTTCGGCAGCACCCGCACGTTAATCCGAATCGAATCTGTTACAAGTTCTCCTGTCGCCGCATCATAATGCTGATTGGCGCCGCGGAAAACTAAATCATGTGCCCTGGGTGCGAAGAGTTCTGCGACGTCGGTGTTGATGGTCCGCCATTTGATAGTCAAATCCATATCGCTGGTCATGCCCAGCGTCGGCATGTCGATATCACCGCCAATGCCGGCGCCTTTCATTGTATTGGTCAGGTACTTGATTTTAGGCAGCGTAATATCTGCCATGCCCAGTTTACGCTTGCCGCCTAAAAAGACTTCATAGTTGATTAATTTATCACGCTGTTCATTAATCGGCATCTCAGCTCACCTTCCTTATTCAAATAAAGTGTCCATATAAGACGGGTCGTATTCCTGGATAAAGTCGATTTCCCGCGCCGGCGACGGCGGCGTGATATATACATGGAAATGCAGTTTGCCGTCTTCCAGATCCGTCGTCGTGTTTTCGTCACTGCGGAACTCTACACGTCCGCCCAGCAAACATTCGCTGGCCGTCAGCCCATTCAGCCAAATATTAGCGCTGTCTACCACTGTCGCGATGAGCCGCTTGTTGGCAGGATTGTCGATTTTGCTCCAGAAGGACGTAACCAGGGTATTCCCGACCCAGTTGAACATGCGCCGATTGGTCAGCATCGCGTCTTTCGGGTCTGTATTCGACGGATAGGCAGCCGTCCGGTTGCCCCACAACTTCCAGCCGCCGATAAAATTCAGCGCCGTAATAACGCCCTGGCCATTTAAATAGCCGGCGCTGCCAACATTCAGATAAATGTCTGTTCCATCGGCCAGGCAGGCTCCGTCAGCTTGCAGTGAATGGTTGGACGGCGAATAGTAAGGGATGTCCTTATTTTCCGAGTCCACCTGGTTCATAAGGCTGGCCATCTGTGTAGACAGGTGATATAACTTATCGCCATTCTTGACTCTCGGCCAGCAGACAATTTCTGTCGTGTCGGCGAAGTTGTTTTTATTTTTCCATTCGGATACATCGCTGTATTTGGTTACGCTGTCGGCTACATCATGAATCGTGATGGCCCGGAACACGGTATCAATGTTTTGGGCCTTTGCTTTCATGACGGCTGCAACGGCGGTATTGTCCGACCAGCCCGGCGCGATGACGATGCCCGGTACAATGCCAAAGCGCGGGTACACTTCGTCCAACAGTTCTAACCCGCTGCTGGCACCCGTTTCCGTACTGACGCCGCCGACAATATCATCCGCCGTCACCGTGCTCGGGTCTAAGGCCGTATATGTGGCATAAACTGTATTGGCGCTGGCCAGCTTCCCACCATCTAACGCAGTCAAAACAACTTCTTCGTCGTCATTATAGGCCGCTGTGTAATCAGTGCCTTTTACAGTATCTGCCTGGCCGCTGACCTGCGTCGATAACTGTAAGGTTTCCAGCAGGACAGCGTCGTCAATTTTAGCGCTGCCGTCCGTCAATTTAACTTCTACACTCGTTTTTTTCTTGGTATGCTTCTTCGTACTCAGGCAATTTACCAGGACAATCGGCGCCATATTATACAGCGCAAAGTGCGTGTAGATGGCTTCGCAGAGCGTATATTTCTTCCAATCATCTGAATACCCCAAGGCGGCTACAGCATCTTTATAGGTATAGCAGAGTACCGGTGTATTTTCCTGCGCCCGGTCCGATGCCAGGTGTACCGGCGCAGTGCCAAAAGCTACAATCAAACCCGCATCCGTTTCGGTCATAGGGATAAGTCCCGTCGCTTGCTCGGATGTAAAAATGCCATGTTTATAAGTCATGCTTTTCTCCTCTCTTTACTGCTTGGTAAGCCATGTAGATGGCCGTACCTTTTCTTTGCTTCTCTTTTTCCGCTTCCCCAGCTTTGTCTACGCGGACAAACAGCTGCTCAATGCCAGGGTATTTTTCTTGAAGCTCCTGGACGCGCCGAAACGGCTTGCCGTCTCTATAGACACGCCCACTTTTCAACCCATCCTGGATCCGGTTGGGTCCAATGTAGATATAAGACTTAATGCGTGTTTCCATTAATACTCCATTTCTTCCACAGGCTGGGCAATCGTGTAGACCAGTGTTCCGTAGCCGTACCAAAATGGATATGGCTGCCCTTCGATAGTCTCCCACTTGGTAGGCAGGCGCAGGCGGAACCGATTGCCAAGCGTTCGCTTCTTCAGCACAGATTGCCGGATGCGTTCCATGATATTCAGTGTATCCTGCCAGGCCCTCTTGTCTTCTCCATAGCAGCCAATAGTAAGTCCTACGGTCGCGTAGGATTCCGGCATTTCTTTGCTTTCGCCATCTTCCACTTTTTGCAGGCTGACGACAACCAAGGGGTAATACGTATCGCTGAGAAAATCTTCTTCAGAGATATGCTGCTCATATACCGTTACCGGTTTGTCTGCCTGTCCTTCGGCCTGTAGCTTATAGTCTTTGACAGCGCTGCGGATGCATTTCGCCAATTCTTCAATCAGTAATACAGGTATCATTTTCTAAACCCCATAAGGAAGGCGTTGATTTCATGGTCCAAATTCTCTGCCATTCTCTCCTGGGCCTTCCTTTCGATGAATTCGGCAACCGTCGGCGCCCCCAGCATTTGCGGTGTCGACGGCCCGGAAATCTTTTCAATCGGCAGGCTGGCATTGGAAGAGCCGTGGCCAGCCCGCTGGAATACGCCTACGTGACCTGACTTCATACGGGCTACGAACGCATGGGCAATCGTTCCGCCCTGGCCTTTTACGACCTCAGCATACGTGTATACGCCTGTCGGCGGGCGATGTTTGGGCGGGTTCCCCGGATTATGTCTGAAGTAAGACAAGTCGTTTACGGGGCCCTTGGATACTAATGAGGCTATCAGCCCCCGGTACGTTACTTTCATGGTCCGCGTCACGTAGGATGGCTTGATAGTATAACGTTCTTTGACCTTCTGCACGGCATCTTTTTTGGCACCGCGGATGGACTTTCGGATAGAGGTCTGTAAGGCTTTTTCTGCGGCCCCTGGCATGCTTTCCAGCAGGGTTTCTGCCTTTTGTAAGGAATCGCTTACGTCAATTTCAAGCATTATGTCATCCCCATTCTATACGCACCGAGTTCGATGGTATACATGCCCATGTCGTCGACGCACGATATGACTTTGTAAAGCTTCCCATCGAACTTGAAGTTTTCGCCCTGCTTTGGTTCTCGCGGCAGGGAATCTTTCTTGACGGCCAGGCAGGTAAATTCTCCATGCAGGCCGCTATAGTTGCGGCTGGACAGCGTGGACCGCTTCCGTGTCGCATCGTCAGATACGACACAGAGGCATTTCGTCCCGTTCAAATCGTGCCAGTCGGCAAACTCTTCTTCATTCAGGATCACTTGGTCAATATCTGCCGCCACCATATCTTTAAACATCAGCCAATTTTCACCAGTACGGTCGTAGCAGCATCGGCTTTGTCGGCAACGCAGAGGCCTGCCGAAACTCCGCCTTCTGCCGTCTTATTGATTACGTTGTCCGATTTGGACCAGTACACGGCATCACCTGTCGTAATGGCCAACCCAGTCGCGGCCGGTAATTCATATACACCGACCAGGCTGACAGCTCCTGTCTTGCCCGCTTCAATGGCTTCGGCGGCGACGCCAATGCAGGCGGCGAAAGGAACGACTTCCAAGTACCCGATGTTGCTTTTAGGCGTGTAATCAATCGTCTGTCCTTTTTGAATGTATTTTGCAGTTGCCATTTATTTATCCTTTCCGCTCGATTTGAGCAAGCCACGGAAATCAATCAGATTAACCCCGAAATCGAGGTATACGCGCCATTTGATGCCAAGGGTATCAAACTGTACAGCGCTTTCTACGGTCGGCGTTTCTTTGCCATTCAGATACGTTACTTCGATGCTCGGAAGGATGCCAGGTGCTGCAGCCAAATACCATTCAGCCGCATCGGTCAATTCTGGATCAGAAACAACGGTTAATCTGTTGGCAAAGGGGTTCGGTGTGGCATTGGACTTGGTCGGGTCAACGGCAGAGCTGACCAGCTGAGCCGCTGCAACTTCCAATTCCGGCGGCACAATCAAGTAGGCTGGCTGTACATTCAAGGCTTCTTCACCTTTCAGGTTGGTCTGTCGTGCCATCAAAGCCTTGGCGGCGCCCAGGGATGTGACCGAAATGCTGCCTTTCGTTAAGTTGTTATGTTCTTCACCGAAGAGTGCCGCGCCTTCAATCAAGGGATTCTGCTTAAGCAGTGCATATACGCGCTTATTGATGCCTCGTTTCGCCGCCGCACCATACTTGCTGGGAATCTGCGATAATGCCCCAAGGTCGTCGTCGATGATGGCTTTACGGGTAATCGAGAAAGAGCGGCCATACGTGCCGACTACCGTGATAACGGAGCCTTCCGACACTTCAGCGTTCTTAAATTCCCCGTTCTCGGTCATCGGTTCGAGTGTATCCGCTTCTGATAAGCGGTAACGCGTTGCCTGCTTGAAATCTGAATTGGACCCGGTGCTGGTCCAGTGCTGGAACGTCGTCGGCGCTGTGGCATAAGCCTGGGCCAGCGATTTATTAGCTACATTCGACAAGATTCCCGGGAAAGCGCCGGTCCCTGTCAATGCTTCTCTGACTAACATCTCATCGTCCCATTTCCGGGTATCTACGCCTTTTTCCCGTTCAAGACATTCTGCTGCCAGGCGAAGCATCCGTTTACCCCGGAAGGCTTCGGCCCCATCGACCGGCTTGGCAACAGCCACACCGGCACGAAGAGCCAGGCCGTCCGTTGCGGCGGCGCGGAATTTTTCGCTTTCATCAGCGGTTACCGATACTTCTGAAGGTTTTCGTTGTGCTGCCAGTTCCGTCAGGATAGCGGCTCTCGTATCCTCTACACTCGTCCCTTTCGAAATATAATCATCAGGGCTCAGATTAAAGCTGCGGCACATGGACACGATTTCATTGACACGGGTCCGTTCGGCGTTCATCGCTGCTTCTCTTACATTCTGCTCATTCTGCTTGTCTTTTTCTCTCACGTCATTTTCTCCTTCTTCAAGTTGCCGGTTTACACCGACCGTCGGGTCTGCCGGCAGCGATACAATAGATATTTCGTAGGGAGTCCAGCGCTTGGCAATGTCACAGGGGCCTGTAAATCGTCCATCTGAGCTCGTAGCGCCTTCGCTGACCGATTCCCATACACTTACGTCATAGCCAACGGAAACGCCTTTCAGCGTCCCGCTGAGCACTTTTTGATAAATCATATCCGACAATTCATCCTCGTCGAACTGCACGGTAGCCACGCCGCGGCGCTTGGCCGTGTCGATGGATACGTCGATGATTTTGCCAATCGGGGCGTCTGGCCGGTGCTGCCACAACAGCACCCCGATGTCCTGCAACCGGCTCAAGTCGGCTGCGCCTTCTTCATGGCTGAGGATTTCCGGCCCGAACCATCTTTGATATGGTTCTTCGCTGGAAAAGGATAACTGCACTTGACGGTTATCTTCTTCGCCCTCAGCCCTCAATAAAATCATGTTGCCGTTAAGATTTCGGCTCAGATTCTTCCTGCTCTTCTGGCTCATGTTCTTCATCCTCTCCTTGGTTATTGTCTTTGTGATTGCTTTCGGCGGCTTGGACTGATTCCGGCGTATGCACAGACAGCGTCAAACCAAGAGATTCAGCGGTTTGCTTTTCCAGTGCCATCTGTTCCAACTGTTCCCGCCAATCATATCCGCGTTCCGCACACCACTGCGCCAGCGTCTTGCCTCCATTCTGTATAGCTTTAATGTCGGCATCGACTTCCTTTTCAGGGTCAATCCACGACCACCCAGGAGCGACCCATTCGGCCTTGGTGTACAGTGTGCGATGCTGCCAATAGTCCGGTATCTGTAACGCGCCCGACAGGACAGCCGCATCCATGAACTCTTCGTAGACGACCTGGCAAAAATGCGAGGCCATGAACAGCTGCATAGGCTCGAAGGTCTTCCGGTCTTCCAGAGCTCCTTGTCTGGCCGAGCTGAAGGACGCTTTCTGGAAGTCCCGTGACATCATTTCATAGGACAGCCCAAGGCCTGACCCTGCCAGCCGTTCTTGGACGGCAACAAAGTCTTTGGCGGACGTAATAGAGCGCGACGGATTCGCCGTCTCTATCTTCTCGCCAGGGCTTAGATATTGGATCATCCCGGGGCTGACGCGTTTCAATTTCTTCCCATCTTTGTCCATCTTGCTCCCGCGCCCGACATTAGCACCACCGAACTCGCTGGTAATGAATACCGAAAAACAAGCCGCGATTTTAGCAGCCACCGTTTCGGCGTCCAGGTAGTCGGCCGTATCTTTGATACGCTTGATGATAGGCGTCAAGTCAGACATCCCTCGTATCTGGTCCGGCTGGTTCTTGGTCCATAAATGGATGATCTGCGCGGCCGGCACGCGGTCGGGCTCGTACTCAATATACCCATCCGGGCTTTTGCGCCGGATCCAGTACGCTACCGGTTTTAGGTAGTCATCCAGCTCGATGCCGCTTCGGATGACTCGGTTCGTTTTAGGAGCATACAGTAAGTAAGGGTCCAGCATATCGGATTTGATGATTTGGAGCTTGAAGGGAACCACTGCGTTCTTATCGGTTATTTTTTTGATCAGGATTTCTCCATCTACAATTTTCCGCCTCAGCAGCATACGCTGCATTTCGTAAAACGTCTGGTTCCCGGTAATATCGCAGTTCTCCGGCCGGCACCACTGGTCCCATAGCTGTTCAATTTCCTTGTTCAGCTTTTCCAGCGGCGTCCTGGCCTGGGGTTTAATGCCGACGCCGACGACATTACGTACAATCCCGCCAACAGCTGCATTGGCGATGTCGCTGTTGTTTTCCAGATACCGGGCGCGGGCTTTGATAATATCCCGCTGTGTCTTATCGGTATTTTCTGTGTCGGCGTTGATGGGCGTCCAGTCATCGTTGAAGCGGTTGATTTCACCGGCCTCATAGCGGCTTAGCAGCTCCCTGTAAGCCGCCCGTTCGCAGGCCCACTTGGGCGAAAAGATCCGGATAACATCGTCAATCAGGTTCATCGTCGTTCGGTATTCGCATACAAAATGTTGTCGCCATCCTGGGCCGCAATGGCGGCTTTCAGCTGCTTTTCGCGGCTGTATAGCGTGGCCAGGTCCGCCTTGGTGATACTGCGGTTGTTGATTTCATACTTCTGCGCCCCTGTTTCAATCGCGGCAATCGCTGTCTGTACGCGCTCCAGCTGGATTTCCAGTGTATCCAATACCTTTCACCTCCTTTCTAAAACCAGTTTTTCCCGGCATCTCCGAGCCAGTCATTTTCTTCCGGCTCGCTCATTTCTTCTGTGTCGGGTTCCATTAAATAGCGGACGCCAAGTATTTCTGCAGCCAGGGCACTGTTGGTCTCTGTATCCAGCAAGTGGTTTTGCGCATGACTGGATATGGGTTCCCATCTCAGCGTTATCCGCCCCTTTTTGTCTTTATATTCGACCTTCTGCTCGGCGCAAATCTGGTCTGCATAATAAGGCTCAACATCCTTGCAGACATTCCAGCTGCCGGCGGCTCCGGCATCTACGCCCAGACGCCCGGCGATGAAGTCTTTCATCTGATTGGTGTCGAAGTTATAAAGCCGCAGCCCAAAGCCAACAGCCTTATCCAGTACAGTGACGCTGTATCTGGCCCGCAGCGGCGTAGACGCCCCTTTGGTCGGAATGGCTACGTCCATGTGCTGTGCGCAGAACGAATAAACCTCGTCTGTGTTGTAGCCGGAGTCGATGCAGGCCAGATTGATATTACGTACCTCGCCATTTGTATCGGCATAGTCCCGGTTGATGACGGTTTCCACGTCGCCCCAGGTCTCGACGCGGCCATAATCGACCAGCCAGCTCGTCAGATGTGGCCCCCAGGCACGGACAGAATACCAGAAGTGGTCCAGCTGCACGTCAACACCGCACGTCAATAGCTGGGCTTCTGCCGGCATCGTTCCCCGCAGGTAATTTAGCTTCTTCTCCAGGACGATGTCAGATTGCATCCGATTGGCCTTGTTTTCCCAGGGTTCTGCTAGCCACGAGTTGATGAAGTTCATCAGCCGTTCCGGCTCATCTTTTGCACTCAAGAATTTATAAGCCATGTCGCCAAAGGTCAGCCACGGGCTGTAGAAGGAACTCAAGTGATATGCCACGGAGTGCACTCGTTTCGGCGGCTTATTGATGGTTTTCCACCTGCCATGCCGCAACATGTCCATTTTCTGCCGGTCATCAATGATGTTGCCGCAAGAAATGCAGTGATATTCCGCCGCATCCCTGGCGTCATACGCATTAGACCCTTCCGGCCATTTCAGCTGCTTCATAGTAAGCACTTGATAGGCCCCGCAGTGAGGACATGGTACATAATACTCATATCGGGCGTCGGCCTGCTCCCATCCCTTCCAGATATTCCCGGTTTTAAGCGTCGGTGACGATACTTTGACGATCTTTTTATTGTAGAACGTCTTGGTTCGCTCTTCTGCTAGCTCCAAAGGGCCGGCTTCCTGGCCAGACCACTTCGGGAACTTGTCTATTTCATCGAAGAATACATACTGTACAGGGCGGGATGCCAGCCCGCTCGGACTGTTGGCCCCGACCAGAGCGATATACATGCCCTGGAACTGCAGTTCCAACTTCTGACTGTGCTCGGCATCAAATTTCTCGTTCAACGGCTTGGACAGTGCAATCATAGGCTTGATACGGTTCTGGCTTGTGAACTCGGCCAGCTTATCCGTCGGATATACAATCAGCATAGGCCCCGGCGCCTGGTCGATGGCATAGCCCATCATATTCTGTTCGGCTGCAGTCTTCCCCAGCTGGGTCCCGGCGACAAAGGTAATATCATGGATGCCCGGTTTGGTGAAAGCGTCCATGATGGCCTGCAAGTAAGGCGTCCGCGATGTATGCCAGCGGCCAGGTGCTGCGCTGTCTTTAGCGGACAAGATGCGATACCGGTCCGCCCACTGAGATACGCTCATCTTTTCCGGCGGTTTCAACACCCGCAGGGCGTCGAGGATGTACCGTTTATACGGTGGCTTTTTTCTTCCTCTTGCGATGATATGTACCCCCTTTACTCAGCTCTTCCAAGGCCTCATGTACCCGCTTGTCAACTTCCGTTTTGGCTACTTCTGCCGCATCCGCATCAAGCGAATTCAGCTCTATAGCTACGTTATGGCCGATAGCCAGCAAACTTTTCTTCAAATTAGTCATCAGCAGTGTCAGGTCTTCCCTGACTTCGTAAACGGGTAAAAATTCATCCTTGGTTACGCCTAATTTGATTTGCTCCTGTTTGGCCTTAGCTTCCTTCAAATCCGCTTCGGCCCTCAGTTTTCGCAGTTGTGGCGATTCCTTGGTTTCGCTTTTATACCGCCAATTGAGCAGTGCTTTCAGGTTCCACTTTCCGCGGGCGGCCTTGGGAGCGCCTTTTTTGTGCCAACTTGACAATGTCTCCCTCGAAATTCCAAAGAAATCGCAGGTGTCTGCCGTAGAAAAAATGAACTTTTCATCAGAAAATTCTTCTTTATATGCGTTTTTTGCATTAACTGCCATTCCTCCTTCCCTCCTAAAGGGTTGAATCGTCAGTTTGTCAACCTATTTTTTTGATTTTGACGGACAGAACCGCCGGGACTCGCAGACCCGTGTTAGCCTGCCCCGCTCACAGTACCTTGGGCACCGGGGGGGCTTGCCAGCTGTCTGGGCCCTCTATTTTCTGCCAGCGCGGCCAGTGAAGACGGGCCACCCCAGTAGGGAATGTGATTTTTCAGAAACAAGCCGGATGCCCTGGCCTGTGCCCGGCCCACCCAGCGAGCCGCTGGCCCGTGTGCGCCTGCGTCAGCCGACCACGTCAGCCAGCCATGCAGCGCCGTGGTGCAGGCGCTGCCCTGCTGCTGTGCCATGCCTGCATATGAAAAGCACCGCCTCGCAATTGAGACGGTGCTTTTCATATTCGGTTGCGTTGCTTTACATGAGAGTGGCCGCTTTTCCCTTTGGTCCACATATACACTATATCACACTACCCATAGGAAATTATAGGAAATCTTTCAAAAGATTTTTCGAAGGCACGCAGGGCTTTGCCGTGAATCTGCGTGACCCTCCGGTACGAGTACCCCATACGTACTGCAATCTCTTCCCACTGCATGTGTCCCAGGTAGCGGTACTTCAAGACGGTTTGAAAAATCTCAGTATCTTCTCCGCAAGAAATTCCCATAATAATTTCTCGGCACTGTACCCGTAGATTAATCCAGTAATCCCATTCTGTCGTCGCTTTATCCCTGGCATCCATGTAGCGGACAATTTTATCTGACGTGTCTCCACCGCATCCTCCGCCGGAAACTCGCGGGACACTATAATCAGTAGCCGACAGATGCAAAATATCTTCTTTGATGTCCTGCTCTTCCTGCTCTAATTCTTTCAGCCTAATAGGGGCCATCCAAACCTTGTGCAGATATTCTTTGCTTGTCACGCTACCCCTCCCTTTGATTTCGGCCCGGCTGCTTCGATTTCCAGTGTCATCTGCGCCCGCTTGTCACGAACGAATAATTCCGCTTCCTTTATCGCCGTATATACCGCATCATTCAATCCCTGCTGGTATTGCGTGTAAATCTTTTCTGTTTGGAATTTTGCGTGTACTTCATCCTCCCCTTTCATGGCGCCCGACAAAATATAGCACGCAACGCTGTTATCCCGATTGTATTTGACGGTGATGTCTTCTATAATGCCCTGGCATCCTGCCGCGATGAAACATTGGTTTCCATCGGCCAGTGTCTCGAAGACATTCGTCATGGCGTCATACAATTCCGGCCTGTCCAGCTCTGCGCTTTTCAGCGTGTATGCCCTGGGAGCCGTTTCGATATTTTCGATGTATCCGATTCGGACCATTTTACTTGTCACATGGATTTTATGGATAATCATCATCTCACCTAGTCCCCCTTTTCTCAACAAACATGATATGTACCTTGAATCCGCAGATAGTTGCAATCTCCTCCAGTGCCCGCTTCAACAGCATCCGGCGTATACGATACCTGCGGTTCTTCCGCTTCTCCTGCCGCTTCTTCTCAACCCGGCTAATCGCTTTTTCCGCTGTCGGGTCTTGGTAGTGTTCACTGTTCATTCGCCTTACCTCCTATTCCTTGCGCGCGCCTGCATCCCCGTAAAGGGTTCGTAAGTAGGCAACGCACTTCGTTCGTATTTCTGCCGCCCTGGCCCCGTGATGGCGTTCGTAATGGCATCGCTCACAAAGCGTGACGGTTTTGTTGATTTCGTCTGATTTATAAATCCCGCACGGTTCATGGTGCATCTTTTCCCCGTCGTCGATGTAGCTCCCACAGACGATGCACTTATACCCGTCTCTTTCGTGTACGCTGTCGTTGAGCCGTTTTAGCTTGACTCCCCGGAGGCGTACCCTTTTCGTCTTTGCAATATACGTCGCTATCCCTCCTCGTCATTTTTACCGTGATATGCCAGCCCGTCAATTCATTGAACGTACTGCTGGCTTCGATGAATTCATAGCCAGGATATAATTTCTCCCACACTTCCCGGTAGTCGGTCTGCCCGGCCAGTTCTTCCAGCTTGCGATGCGTAAAAGCCCAGTCCGTTTTCGTGACCTTCGGGTTTTCCAGATTTCGAGAACAAATATATGTGTTCTCGAATTTCTCTTTGTCGCGGGCTTCCTTCATGATGTATTGGCAGAGCCGCTGCATCAATTCTGCATCGTCTATCCGCAACCGGCTGGCATTGCTCAGGCCATTGCCCCAAACGTCTTCCAGCTCATTACGGTCCAGGCCCCCGCTGATGATTAGGTGAAAATGAATATTCGTTCCCTTTCGTTCGATGGCTCCCATATACTTTGCCGAGGGAAGCCCCGCTTTTTTACGCCGACAGTTCACGCGCTTGATGAAATTATGGAAGTCTTTCTTGGCATCCTTCACGTTGTCCCGTTTGTGCAGCGTATCATAGGTCAATGTCAAATAAACATCGTCTCCCGTGAAATTCGTTTTTACTTTCTGGCAGAATGTTCGCAATGCCTTCTTCTTATTTCGGCGCACTTGATCCGGCGAGGACAGGTTGACTTTCTTCTCTCTCATCTTCTTCCCACGTTTCCCCATATCAGGAACTTCAAACAAATCCGTTTCAAAATATCGCTTCCCGCAGAAATATTTCACATTACGAACAAACCCCATGGTCTCACTTCCTTTCCCGGTGGCACTAAATATAACGCCTACTACAAGCCCCAATGGGCCACAGGCCCATCACTTCCTTTATATACATATATATGGAAAAATGGAGACGCTCATAATGAACGTTTCCATTGTCCCTTTTTAATTTAAGATGTGGGCCAGAATATAAATAAATCCGCCCCAAAATAAAATACTGATGATAATCATGCCCCGCCATACCATGGCCCTGAGTTCGTTATCTGTTACGTGCATCGTGCTTTCCATTCCTTCCGTTCTTTGCTGTTCATCCATGTCGGATAGTCCATGTGGTGAAGCTTCGCCTGTTCAATATCGAGTCCCAATGGCGATAACGGCTTCTTGAGTTTGCGCCGGGGTACGGGCTTTTCATTCCCATTCCCATAGCACATTTTTTCCTTCCACTGCTTATTCGCCTGCCGTGACAGCCGCTTTTTTTCTGTATGCAAGATATTCTTGGCAATATTCCCACATTCACGGCTGCACACATATGGCGATGTGTAGTGTTCCATCGGTCGTCCACATACGATGCACTTCTTTAGTTTCTTTCTCGTCTTCATATGCCGCCACTTGGTATATTCATCTAAGATGCGATGCCGGCATGATTCGCAATACTTTTCATTTCCCTTGGCCTGGAATTCCCGGCCACAGCAAGGACAAATCATAGTTCCACCCCTTATCCATAAATCTTTACTTCTCCGTACTTTTCTTCGCAGGCAATCAGCCCCGGATATACCTGGCCACATTCAACGGCCATACATTTCATAAATTCTTCAATCCCCGGTTCTCCTTCGCGGATACAGCCGGCATAGAATTTAATTTTCTGTTGAATGGCTTTTAGGCGCTGCGCTCCGAAGCCAAACAATTCGTGAATCGCCAGGAACAGGTGAATGTAAGACGCTTCGACGCTGGCCATAGCCGACGTCCGCTGATAGCGTCCACTCAATCCCACTCCGGATATGATCCAGTTGATGAAGTCCCGTTCCAGCCGTTCGCTGACTCCTAATTTTTCCATTTTCTGCCTCATCGCAATGAAGGCCGTCCCCTGGAATGTAGGATCTTCTTTTATTTCCTGCCGGTTATATTCATTGCATTTCATTTTGATTCGTTCCAGCCGTTTTTGGCCGAAGCCATAGTCATCATGAAGGGCCATGAATACGAGTGTTGCCGTTGTCGTTTCGCCGGCATTGCTTCCTATTTCTAAGTTTCTTTTCTTACTTTTCTGCATGTCCTCTCACCACCTTCATCTTATCAACCAGCTCCAGTAGGTAGTCCAGCTGCTTATACATGCCGCTGGCGGCCAACTGCATGTTGTGTATCATCTGTATCTGGGTGTACGTACCTTTCTTTTCCAAATCTATATAGTCTTTTATACACCGATGTTTAAACATAATATTGCTCATGACCTTCTTATATTCTTTTTGCAGCTTCTTGTATTCTTTTGGCGGTTCCATATCTTCTGCCCATGTGATGGGTTCATCTTTTATTGGCATTTCTTCCTGGTCCGCTTCTTCTGGGACTGCTCCGATGTCTTCCGCTTCATCATCGGCGGAAATATCTTCCGGATCTTCTTCGTCTGTTTCCTGTCTTTCTGCCTGCACGGCTGCTTCTTCTTGTACAGCCGCTTCCTGGGCCGGCGTTTCTTCCGGCACCGGATGGATGAAGTCTTCGATGGATTTCAAGGTAATTTCATCGTCATCCATGTGCTGTTCATAGAAATCTTTCTGCCGGTCTGGTGATAATTTAGAGAGTTCATAGGCTGCAGAAATTCCTAATTTCCCCGATTTCATCCAGTCGGCGTAATATTTCCGCAGGTTGTTGGAAATGGCTGAGTATCGGGCGATATTGGTCGTGCTTTCATGCAGCGTCTTGGCAATCGCGTCGCGCTTGCGGCCGCTGATTTGATTCGTCATGACGCCATATTTGAACAGGCTGTTAAGCTGTTTATACTGCTCGACCCGTTCCCAGGCAGTCAAGTCCCGGGACGTACTGTTCGTATCGATAAGCAGCAGTTGATTTCCATAGTGGTCCGTAGAGATTTCGCAAGGTACGGTATCGGGAATCCCTACGGTCTGCTCTTTCAATAGCTCTTTGACGGCCTTGCACCGGCGATGGCCGGATACAATCATGTACCGTCCGTCTTTCATCGGTTCGACAATCAAGTTCTGACGGACGCCGCCGGCGGCGATAATCGAGTTCTTCAATTCTTCTACATCGCCGACGATATAGAAGTTATCCGGATTCTCTACGAGCAGATTGACCGGAATCTGCTTGATAGTCCGGTCTTTGTCTTTGTTGACGAGTCCCATGTTTTCCATTAAGCTCATTCTTTCACCTTCTTTATGATTTCATTGGCTAATTTCCGATATTGCCATGCTGGCTTGAGGGTCATGCTCAGCTCGGCCAGCGGCTTGCACATCAATGTACTGTCGATAATCCAGCGGCTCCGGCTGATTTTCGTATCGAAGACAGGGAATCTGGCTCTTAGCAGCCCTTCCGCATCATCGCTCAGCGTCGTCCGTTCGTCGTGTGTGATAAGCACGCCCAGCAGTTGCAGACTGGGATTGATTTGCAGGACATCCTGAAGCTGTGTGTCGAGTTCCACCAGCCCCTGGCTGGAAAAGGCGTCCAGCCGTACAGGGATGACGATGAAGTCCGCGATGCTCAACGCGTTAATGGTCAACATGTTCAGTGCCGGCGGGCAGTCGATGAGGACAATATCATATCCGCTGCCGATGTCGGCCAGGGCATCGACGGTCTTGCTTTCGTAATAGCTGCGTTCCAGTTCATACAAATCCATATTCCCCGGCATGAGCGACAGAAACGGCCAGTCCGTGCCGATGATTTCTTTTTCCCGCATCCCACACGGGGCTGACTGGTCGTACCGTTTGTAGAACTGCGTCAGATTCCCTTGCGGGTCACAGTCAATCATGAGTACTTGCGGTGCCTGGCCGCGATGACTGCCAGGCACGTGATGCGTTCGTTGTGTAGCATAAAGGTGGGCCAGATTCGCCGTCGTTACCGTCTTACCGACGCCCCCTTTTAGGTTGTAAATAGCGATTTTCATGTGTTTTCTTCCTCTCTGAATAGCGGCAACTCCATAACATCTTCCCCATGAACCACAGACAATCTTCGCGGTGGTCCTGGCAGATGTCCATTTTGTATTTGCGGCAATAGATCCAACTGTGCGTCGGCTGGCCGCATAGCGGACAAGTGTCCATTAGTATACCGTTCCCTTGACGATGTTGTAATGAGCACAATGTCCATCCTGCCAGCGGATGCAGGGAAAGCCATCTTTGTAATATATTTCCTCGGCGTACCCGTGCCAGTGTCCGGCATGGATTTCTTTGGCTGCCAGCTTGATGGCCTCCTGGGCAATGTCTTGATGGACGTTACGGTTCTGCATCCGCCGGAACCACTTGCTTTCATCCCTTTTTTTCATGGCTATTCCCTCATTTCACAGGCGTATTTCTTTTTGATTTCGTTGAGGATATCGACGTATAACATCATCCAACGTTTTTCATCCAGTTCATCGCCGAATCCGTGTTGATTTTCGATATCCTGCTGCATGATCATCAACGTGTCCAGGCTCAGTGCCGGCAACACCTTCTTGATATAGTCAGCGACTTCATAGACGATGTGCGTCCGCCGTCCCAGGGCATAGCGCATAGCACAGCAGAGTATTTTCTCATAGGCTTCGTCAATCGGCATAATATTCACGTTATTTCCCCCTCCTTGGCGTCGACGCAATCGGCGCCCAATATTGCACCTCTTTCAGCGGGATAAGCCGCGCTTCACCGTCCACGAGCCAATGATCATGACAATATATGCCCACAGCTTTGAATTCCCATTCCGTCCCGGCGTGCATCGCTACCAACACACGCCGCTGCGGAATAGGTAACTGCTCATTCACATCTACCCATCTCATCAAACATGCCTCCTTTTCTTCCTTTCAGAAATTAATGACTAACCGCTGCCCTGGGCGGATGTCGTCAGTGCTATTGATATCGTTATTCACGCTGATTTCATAGATGACTTCGCGGATATCCATACCGCGTTCATCCGCAATGGGCCTGGCGATTTCCCACAGTGTTTCTCCCTGGTCCACGATGTGGACTTGGGCATCTTCCTGGGCTTTCACGGTTTCTCCCAGTGAATGGCCTACATACAGGCCGATACTGCAAGCCACCGCCAGGGCAAGTAAAAACCGTCCAATATGCCTTCCTCTTTTCATCGTTTTCCCTCCATTCATTATTTTTCTATTTTCGTGTCCAACCATTGCTTGATCTGCCAGCCCGGAAAACGCATGTCCGATTCCGGCGTTATCTTTACAAACGGCAATTCGCGGCGAGATGCGAGATTATAGATTGTCCGCACTGATACATGCAGCACTTTGGCCAGAGCCCTGGCGCTGTAAACCCTGTCGGACTCCAATAGTCCTGGCCGATTATCTTTCATATCGCCATCTCCTTTCGTCGTGCATATTAAAGGATCCAATCTCCGGCCTGACGAAAAATGTCATGAATCATAGCTACCGCATTATCGCAAGCGATGTTCACGCGCCGTGTGGCCTTAGAATTTAAATCAATGACTTCTACAGTATCATCGTCAATTAAATGTAATTTAAAGTGTTTTCCCGCAACCGCTAAGGTTCTTTCGAAGTCCACAAGCACTCTTGTCTTTTGCAATATTTCTCTGAATTCCCTGTCCTTCAGTATGCAAGGGTCGATTTTGCCATATCGTTCCAAGGCATCCATCCAGACTTTTTGAGCCTCTCTTGCATTGCCCGTGAAGACTGCAATAACATCAAAGCAGGCGTTAAAATATCCTTCTTCTATACGGGTCCGGGTCCGGTATTTGTCATCGGCCGGCCTGTTTTCTTTTATGTCGCAATACATGCCAATTTTTTCTTCTATGTAGTCACGATACCCGCGACACATAATCGGCAGCATCTTTTCCAATAAACACTTTTCATCAGTCGTCATATTTATCTCCTTTCTATACCTCGTTCATCCCCATTTCTTCATGCTATAATGAAAGCGAAGGAGATGATTTCCATGGATACCGATAAATTAATACGTGATATGGTTGTTAAATTGTCAAAAGATAAAAGGTTTAGTTATTATGGATTCCGGCTTTTTTAAGCCTACATCTTTGGGCCGGAAATTTCTTTTAACTTGCACAAAGCCTGCTGCATAAGTTCCTTCTGTTTTTTTTATCGACCCGATAGCCAGCGCATTTATTTTCTTATGCGATGTTATTCCATTGGCTTGTAATATCGATTCTATGGCCGCTTGGCATCCAATGACATACATAATCAACACCTTCAATTCATTTACTTCTTCAAAGAGCCCATCCAGCGTGATTGGCTCTTTTTCTTTATTTGCCTTCATATTTATCTCCTTCCTATGCCTTGTTCATTTCCATCGCTTCATGTTATAATGTAGTTATCAACTTTTTCCTTAGGGCCGTCCGGTTGCCGCCGGGCGGCTCTTTTTTTGTGTCCGTTTCGGACACGTTAGCCAAAGTGTCAGCCCGCGTCCTGCCAATTCAAAGATCTTGTCGATGAGTGGCTGTATCGCTAAGGCTTCGTAGGCGTCGATTTTGTCGTCACAGCATATTTTCTCCAGCTTCATCGAGTCGTTATTGGCTTCTGCCAAGGCGATATGGTACTGCATGGCTCCGGCCGCAACGCCTGGCAGTTTGCCGATTTTCGGCAGAATCAGCCGCCCGACTTCCGATTCCTGCGAGAGATAGGTATATCCCAGGCAAGGATTATCGAAAATCCGCATCATGGCTGCTACCATGTCATCGCACGGCATGGTTTCGCCACCTTCGTATTTGGCATACGTTCGCACGGATATATTTAATGCTTCCGCTGCCTGCTCCTGCGTGAAGCCTGCCCCTTTACGGGCTCTTTTTATTTCAATTCCGAACCCTTTACTCATGGTCATCCATCTCCTTTCCGCTATAATGAAATTGACCGCTAAAGAAAACCGTCTATTTACGGCTTACAATCTTTGTTTATCATTTCTGCCATCATAACTACCCTATCGAACACTTCTTGATTACACATATCTTCAGTGTAAAATCCGAACGGCGTATAGACGTTTAAATTGGTAATCTTTACTACATCGTCATCAGTGTAGATGATAGCAGTTGGAACATCGGCTAAATTTAGCGCGCTTTCTAAAAATACAAGCATCTTCCTTCTTTTTTCCCTTTCCTTTGCGTTCAGCATAGCTACATCCCCTTTGTCAGTTTGAATTTTTCCATAGCGTCCATTTTGATTTGAAAAATGTTCGTGCCTGGCAATAACAGTTGGCAGATATGGGCCGCTTCCTTGGCCGCCATCTTCTTTTCCATCGCCAGCATTCGAGCTTGTTTGCTCTTATCGCTCTTCATATCTTCTTCCGCTTCCAGACATTCCAATTCACTCTCTAATACCCGCTTTTCCAGAATTTCTTTTTCTTTCTTATTCATTTTTTCGCCCCCTTTCTATTACAGGTAGATCCAGACTAATATCTGTAGAGCTATCCCGAAAACTGCTAAAAGAATCCCCAAGCCAAATAAAATGGCATCAATGCCATCCATCCATTCATCTTCAATTGAGCAACCGTTATCGCTTGCCCATCTTGAACCGATTACAAAGTATGGTGGAATTCCCAGATACCAAGTAGTATTTTTGGTGATACGAATATAAATAATCCAATCTCTTACAACTACCGGAAACTTACGGGGTATCATGGATTCTGGCTTGTTTGTTTTAAAATCTTTCCTTCTTTGCGTCATTCTCTACACCTCCCTTGCATTACTCTCCCTTACTCGATGCCCAGGGACGCAAGTGCGAACAGCACGATGGCTATAATTTTTAGCTTCATACTCTCCCTCTATATGTAACAATTTGTTACTTGCATGTGTAAAAAATAGTCCATTCAATATTAAAAATATTGGCGATTCTTTGGGCGATTTTCGGCGATGGCGTTTTTTTCCCTGCTTCAATCATGCTATAGTACGCCCGTGTAATTCCGGCTTTGCCCGCTACTTCCTCTTGCGTCATTTTTAACTCATTTCTTTTTTCTTCCAGTAACTTGTTAACCATAGTTTCACCTTCTTCCCATGATATTTAGTAACTTTTGGTTACTCATATTATACGTAACCTTTCGTTACTTGTCAATATTATTAGATTCATTTTGTTACCGCCTCTTTTATAGTTACTCTTAGTTACGTATAATGTAACTATACACTAAAAGAAAGAGATGATACACAATGGGTAATACTCTCGGTGATAGACTAAGAGCCCTGCGCGAACAATCTGGCAAAACCCAGCGAGAATTGGCCGCCTTATTATGTATAAATCGTGTGTCATATACTCAATACGAAAATAATAAACGGACTCCACCTCCGGATACGCTACGTAAACTAGCAATCATTTTTAATGTGTCCGTTGATTATCTTCTGGGTAATGACGTAATGAAAGCAAATGCCGCTAAAAAAGGCGTGAAAGTTCCCGTTCTGGGTCGTGTCGTCGCTGGTGTTCCTATTGATGCCGTCCAGGAGATTCTTGATTATGAGGAAATCACGCCGGAAATGGCAGCTACTGGCGATTATTTTGCGCTCCAGGTTAAAGGCGCCTCGATGGAACCGACGCTCCGTGATGGGGATATCGTCATCGTCAAGAAACAATCCACTGTCGATAGTGGCGACATTGCCATTGTCCTTGTAAACGGTAACGATGCCACCGTCAAGGAAATAAAAGAAAGCCCGGCCGGCATCACTCTCATTGGCCATAATGCCGCCATCTATACCCCTCAATTTTATTCAAACAAAGAAATCCAAAACCTTCCTATACAAATCATCGGCAAGGTCGTGGAAATGAGGCGAAAATTTTAGACACCCTCGAGTAACTTCCTACAATTACCTATTTGAAAATCAGCAATATGGCGGAACGGATGGAGGAGTGAGTAAATTGAAAAATGCTCGTTTAATCATTGGTATTGTTTCATTCATTTTGTTTTTCATCATTCTTTTCCAGTCCTGTGCTGCAGGATTCGTTAATTCCGTCAATGCCAGCTCTGATGCTGGTGGCAGTGCCGGCTTAGTCGTAGCCTTTATGGTCGTCATCGCCGGCATCATCGCTATCGTCTGCGCAAAAACGCAACGGGCTCCATCGTCGCAGGCGTTGTTTATGGCCTGTCTGGTCTGTTAGGGGTCGCCAATTCGGATGTCTATAAAGACTTGTCTATTTGGGGCGGCCTGTTCATTATTTTCGCTATTTTCTACATTTTCTCTGGAATCAAACAAAAGAAAAGCGATAAAGCAAATCTGTAATCATCAAATAACTAAATAATCCGTTTTCGCCATTGCTGATATATATATTGTTACAAGAGGTGATTTTCATTATGGACCTTAAAGACATTCAAAATAAACAATCTCTTGATATAAAGGTGCAAAGCCTGTTGAGCGATTTTCAACAATTATTCACGGATTTGTCATCAGATGAAGACACCTATAAAAAGGCGGCTTTATTATATTATTGGCTGCGTGATTACAAAAACTACATCAAAAACGAAACCACCTTTAATCCAAAATACTACCCTGACTTTAAGCGTGGGAATATTGTAAACTTAAACCTAGGCTTTAATCTCGGATCAGAGCTTGGAGGCCTGCATTATGGTATTGTTTTGCAAAATAGCAACCGGCGTAACCCTAATCTAGTAATAGTTCCGCTATCCTCTTTAAAAAATTCCAAAAATCCGTCAAAATTGCATTCATCAGAAGTATATCTTGGTGAAGAATTATCCTTTAAAATCCAAGCAAAATTTGAATCATTAAAGATTTCCATTCCGACGGAAATAAATTTACTCAAAGAGGCTGTTGGCCATATCAACAGTGAAGAAAATAAAAAGGAATTTTTCTCTAAACTTGATGATCTAAACCAAAAAGAACAATTGTTGCTAAAGACAAAGAAGAAGTTATCGGTTTTAAAACATGGTAGTATCGCCGTCGTTAATCAAATACGGACCGTAAGTAAAATGCGTGTTTTAGATCCCACGGATAAATATGATATCTTGTTTGGGCTGAAACTATCAAATGATGGTCTAAATCGCATTGATAAGAAAATCATCGAACTATTTACAAACCAATCTTGACAACTAATTCAAGCTAATGTATCATAAGGATATAAAAACACAGCGGTTACCCGCACCTAAAATTAGGACATTGTGGTGAAACTCCACACCTAAAGCAAAAAGGCCTTGTATCCTTAGAGATGCAAGGCCTTTTATGTTTCAGAAAAGGGTACAGATGTCCACAAGATACTAAATAGCAATGATTTATCTTGCGAAATATATGTATTTTTCAACAGATATGCAAAAGATATTCGGAATTTTAAAAGTTTATATCTTAATAGAGGTTATTCATGAGCGAACTCAAACTATTTGAATTTCAGTATAAATCATTGGCACGGCGATGGAGATGAGGCGAAAATTTTAAAAGATGAAGATATACGCTTTTGCACAGGGAGTTACTGTAAGATACCCTAAGATTAAATAGGATTCGATAAGTAATAAAATTTCCTTGACAATTTAAAAATGGTACTGTATGATAAAGATGAACCACAAATGATGTCTATCCTCTGACGGTACGCATTCCTAATTGTCCTGGAATTGCCGAACTCAGAGGATTTTTTATGTTTTACGGAGGTTCTTTATGGATACAGACAAAACTGCAATATTTATCGATGGGGCATTTTTTATTAAAAGAGCTCTTTCCATTTTCGGACCAATCGAACCGGATAAATTGGCTGATAAACTTTGGTCATATTCTTTGCGGCACATTTATCCATTCCATGATAAAAAATGGGAAGACCTATCTAAAAAAGAAAAAGATTTACGGGAAACTTCGGATTTTCACTATGCATTAGACCATTTGTACCGAATTTTCTTCTATGATTGCCCTCCTTTGCAAAAGAAAATGCATCATCCGTTAACCAATCAATGTATTGATTTTGCTAAATCAGACAGAGCTAAATGGCGCCTCTCATTTCATGAAGCATTGCGGAAAAAGCGAAAAGTCGCTTTGCGTTTAGGGGTTATGGATGAGGCAAATTGCAGTTGGACAATCATTCCTTCAAAAATAAAGCTTTTGTACCAGCATAAAATAACAATAGATGACCTTACTGAAAACGATTACGTTTTAACGACGCATCAAAAAGGCGTAGATATGCGCATAGGGATAGATATTGCATCGGTCGCTTACAAGAAACAAGCATCAAAAATGGTATTAATTTCTGGAGACAGTGATTTTGTTCCAGCAGCCAAACTAGCACGTCGCGAGGGTGTTGATTTTATACTTGATCCAATGCATGCTTCTATAAAATCAGACTTGCATGAACATATAGATGGTAAGCACACTGTATTCCCAAAGCCAGCACCCAAGAACAAAAATAAATCGGATAAAACAACAACGCCGTCTGCTTCTCAATAAAAACAGCAAAAAAATCCTTATCAAGCATGAAAAATAAATCACATTGACAAGTAAATTATCGAACTATTTACAAAGCAATTTTGACAACCAATCCAAACTAATGTATCATAAGGATATAAAAACACAGCGGTTACCCGCACCTAAAATTAGGACATTGTGGTGAAACTCCACACCTAAAGCAAAAAGGCCTTGTATCCTTAGAGATGCAAGGCCTTTTATGTTTCAGAAAAGGGTACAGATGTCCACAAGATACTAAATAGCAATGATTTATCTTGCGAAATATATGTGTTTTTCAACAGATATTCAAAAGATATATGCAGAACTCGGTAACTACATAGGGACAAATTATCCCCAGGTAACTATGAAAGAAAAAACCAACTGAAGAAAGAATAAAAGAAAGGATGAATCCTATGATTAAGAAACTTACCCTGGCCCTGGCTATGATCTGCGTATTGTCCTCAGTCGGTACAGCCTTTGCCGCCGATTACCTGGGCAATCCCCGTTCCATGAAATTCCATTACACAACCTGTCGTACCATCAAACATCCCGAAAACTTCGTACCTATCGAGTCCCGCGATGAAGCCCTTGCCGAGGGGTACGTTCCTTGCGGCGTATGTAAGCCTTAACTGTTTCAATCAACATCGCTTGACAGTTTATGTCATTTGAAGTAGCATAGAATCATAAATTGGGCTATGAATCCCAAATAATATGTTTATGTTGCGGTGCAACAAAAAAGAGCTTCTGTTTTGCAGGGGCTCTTTAAACACAGCGGTTTTCCCGCACCTAAGATTATGGACATTGTGGTGAAACTCCACGCCTAAATCAGAAAGGCCTTGTATCCTAAGAGATGCAAGGCCTTTCATGTTATATACCCCTGGGCTAATGCTGTCCACCCTGTTGTCCACCCTTGAGCCGGAAAAATCGACCGCATAAGAATCAAGGTTTTCGCGGGAATGGCTATTTACTGCGCTCTGGGATACGCTATGATTCTCTGGGATACCAGCGCCAGCCAACTCGAAATCAGTTAGGCCGAAAGGTCTCGTGGGTTCGAATCCCACCCGCTCCGCCAAATCAAAAGCGCACTGATAAGTTATTCATGGAGCTTATCAGTGCGCTTTTTCTATGCTAGAAATAATAAATTTTCGAGTGAAATCTACCCCAAAACCTCCACACTCAAAATGGCAAAAAAATATTGCATTATATATTATAAACATTTACAATATGTAATATAATAATAAAAAGAAGTTTTGAAGGGAATCATATATGAAGCCATTACTAACTATTGATGAATTAATCGAACATATGAAAGATAAGGGAATTCAATTCAATATTGATACCGAAGAAACGGCTAAACATTTTTTAACTGAACATAATTACTATTTCAAATTATCTTCTTATCGAAAAAACTACGATAAAATCTTATTAGGCCCCCATATAGGGAAATACATGAACCTTGATTTCGCTTACTTACGCGATTTATCTACTATAGACTTTCATATCCGGTATTTAATTATTTATATGTGTCTGGATATAGAACATTCCTTGCGCACCTTTTTGCTTCAAGACATGACTTTAAATCCTTTAGAAGACGGTTACAATATTGTCACGAATTGGGACTCATCATTTCAACATCGTGATAAAATAAAAAATCATCTCAATACATCATATTGCAAAAACTTAATTCAAAAATACTATCCAAACTTCCCAGCATGGGCGCTTCTCGAACTCTTATCTTTCGGAGAATTATGTAAATTCACTCAGTATTATGACCATACTTATCCCAAAAGATTACCCTTCAAATGCAGACTTCTTTTTCCCGTACGTGACATACGTAATGCTGCTGCACATAATAACTGCCTGATACATAATGTCCGTGAAAATTCAAGAATCAATATTAATCCAGAAATCAGAAAAATAGCATCTGATATTTTTAATAATAAGCACAAGCGTTTACGCCAAACTAATTTGAACAACAAACCTATCCATGATTTCATATGTCTTTTATATTTGTATCCGAAAATTGTTTGCAGTGAATCTTTGTTAAAAGAAAGAAAAAAAGATTTAGACTTTCTTATTTTCAAACGACTCCCAAAGCATAAAGAATATTATTTCAAAAACGCTTCACTCTGTAATGCTTATAAATTTATTTGGCAAATATTTCTAAGCCTGCGGAAAACATATTGACAAAGTTCTTTTTTCTCTTTATAATAAAATTACTACAAAAACTGGTAACAGTTTTATCGGGCGCGAATCATATGACAAGCGCCTTAATTTTTTATTTCCAAAAATAAAAAATATCCCATGAAGGTTATGACCTTTCATGGAATATTTTTTTTATCTGTCAAAAGACTTACTGCTGCGCACGGCGCATTGCTTTTTTACGATCGTGTTTGTCGAGGATGGCTTTACGGATACGGATGCTCTTCGGCGTAACTTCTACGAGTTCATCGTCGTTGATCCATTCCAGGGATTTTTCCAAGCCCATTTCCTGCGGCGGCGTGAGGCGGAGTGCTTCGTCCGATGCGGAGGAACGGGTGTTGGTCAAGTGTTTCTTCTTGCACGGGTTGACGTCGATGTCGACGTCGCGGTTGCTTTCGCCGACGACCTGGCCAAGATAGATTTCTTCGCCCGGTTTGATGAACATCGTGCCGCGGTCCTGCAAGTTGAAGATGCCATAGCCCGTCGTCGTGCCCGATTCAAAGGCAACTAAGCTGCCGCGGGTACGGCCCGGGATTTCGCCTTTCCAGGGAGCATAGCCGTGGAAGACGTGGTACATGATGCCATTGCCCTTGGTGGCGGTGAGGAATTCGCTGCGGAAACCGATGAGGCCGCGGGCCGGAATGATGAATTCCAGGCGGGTGTAGCCGGAAATGTCGGTCATGTTGACCATTTCGGCTTTACGGGTACCGAGTTTTTCCATGACAGCGCCCATGAATTCAGGCGGAACGTCGATGGTGAGGGCTTCCAGCGGTTCGCATTTCTGGCCGTTGATTTCCTTGGTGATGACGCTCGGTTTGCCGATCTGGAGTTCATAGCCCTGACGGCGCATTTCTTCGATGAGGACAGCAATGTGGAGTTCGCCACGGCCCGATACTTTGAAGGCATCGGCGCTGTCGGTTTCTTCGACGCGCAGGGATACGTTGGTCTGGACTTCGCGGAACAGGCGGTCGCGGAGGTGACGGCTGGTGACGTATTCCCCTTCCTGGCCGGCAAAGGGGCTGTCGTTGACGTAGAAAATCATGGACAGCGTCGGTTCGTCGATGTTGATCTTCGGCAAAGCTTCCGGGTTCTGCGGGTCCGTAACGGTTTCGCCGATCTTGAGGTCCGGGATACCGACGATGCAGGCGATTTCGCCCATAGCGGCTTCGTCCTGTTCGACACGTTTCAGGCCTTCATAGGTATAGACGCGGCCAATCTTGGCTTTGCGCTGGCTTTCGCCGTCAGTGACGACGACAGCCTGGTTCGGATGCATCTTGCCGCGGACAATACGGCCGATAGCGATTTTGCCGACATAATCATCGTAGTCCAAGGTCGTGACCATGAACTGCAGCGGGCCTTCAGCGTCGCCTTTCGGGCACGGGCAGTATTTGATGATGGTCTTGAACAACGGTTCGAGGTTGTCGCTGTCGTCATCCATGGAGTATTTAGCGATGCCGTCACGGCCGTTTGCATAGACGACAGGGAAATCGAGCTGTTCGTCCGTAGCGTCGAGTTCCATGAACAATTCGAGTACTTCGTCTTCGACTTCAGCGACACGGGCACCGGGTTTGTCGATCTTGTTGATGACGACGATCGGTTTCAATTTCTGTTCCAAAGCCTTGCGCAGAACGTATTTCGTCTGCGGCATCGGGCCTTCAAAAGCATCGACGAGGAGCAGTACGCCGTCTACCATGTTCAGTACACGTTCTACTTCGCCGCCGAAGTCAGCATGCCCCGGAGTGTCGACGATGTTGATCTTGACGCCTTCGTGCATGACAGATGTATTTTTGGACAAGATTGTAATGCCGCGTTCACGTTCAATATCCCCAGAGTCCATGACACGTTCTTCGACTTTTTCGTTAGAACGGAAAACATGGCTCTGTTTGAGCATGGCATCGACCAGTGTCGTTTTGCCATGGTCGACATGGGCTATGATTGCGATGTTTCTAATATCTTTGCGTTCCATCTAATGTCCTCTCTCTCATTAACAAATATTGGGTTGTATATAACTAGATAAGTATAGCATGGATTGCGCAGAAATGCAAAGCCGCCTGCTGAATTTATTGTCAACAGGCGGTAAAATATCAGATAGTTTCTGCCTAGGCTCTATTTTTCTGGAGCATGATCTTTAAGATTTCATCGTCTGTCTGCTGCATCCCGCGGGAAGCCAGGAGGCCGACGTTCTTCAGACATTCTTCGGCTGCATTGGCCACTAAGCCGTCCGTACCCTGGACGCGCACGTCATTGAGGGCCAGGAGGACCGCTTCATAGGCCGCATGGACCGACGCCGACACCTTCATGGAGCAGCTGTTGGCCGCACCGTCGCAGACCATGCCGACGATGGACCCGGACATGGTGGCCAGGGCCTTTTCGATGACCTGCAGCGGGTCCTTTTCGGCCAGCAGCCAGGCCATTCCGGCAGCCGCCCCCATGGAAGCCGTGACGGTAGCACAGAAAGCCGATAATTTCGGCAGATAGCCGTGGGCATAAATGGCGACCATACTGGACAAGGCCAGCGCCCGCAGCCGCCGTTCCGGCGTGACGCCGAGCGAATCGGCGACGACCGTCACGGGTTCTGTCGCGGCGATGCCCTGATTGCCGGAACCGGAATTGGTCATAGCCGGGAAAGCCGCCCCGCCCATGCGGGCATCGGAAGCGGCGACCGTGCGGATCTGGATACGATGGGCTAAATCGTCGGCCAATAAGTCTTTATCGACCATCTGCTGCAAGGTATAGCCGATCTTCAGGCCATATTTCCCCGTCAGGCCCTCCTGCGACAGCTGGTCGTTGAGCCGTTCCGCCTCCTGCAGGAAGGCGATGTCGGCCAGCGGCACGTGTTCGGCAAAATCGACGATATCCGCCAGGGTCAGCGTATGGAGAAAAGCGATTTTCGGGTCTTCCCCGCTCCCCGCTTCCGTCCGCTGGTCCAAGAGGACCTGGCCATCCTTTTCCACGAAGACGATATTCGTATGGTCGTCGGTGATGACGACGCGGACGCGGTGGTTTTCGCCATAGACGACGGCTTCGGCATAGAGGACATGAGGCGTATCCTCCCGGACGGACACGGTGACCTTACCATCGGCGACGTACTGTTTGCCCAAGGCGATGACGTCTGGCGTCAAGGCCTTCAGGACCTGTAATCCCGCTCCGGCATCCCCGCCGAGGGCGCCGACGGCAGCGGCAATATAGAGCCCCGGCGTCCCCGTGCCCGGTACGGTGACGCCCATGCCGTTCTTCATCAGATTCGCCGACACGCGGGCATCGACGAAGCGCACGGCTTCGCCCAATTCCCGGGCCGCCGTCGCCGCCGCATAAGCCAGGGCAATCGGTTCCGTACAGCCCGTCGCCGGCGTCACATCCTGCTTGATGATGGCGATCATCTTGTTCCACATAGCATTTTTATCCATAATTATCCCTGCTTTCTCTTATAAATAGGTATCATAACGTAAATCGTATCACGTGTCTTTTCTAATACCATCATAGCATGATTCCTATGAGAAAACAATATGGATATGAGGCCGTTCGCAGACCGCAGTTGGCAGTTCGCCGCTCTTTTAGGTCCTTCGCATATTGCAAGAGAGAAAAAAGGAGCTGTCGCACGAAGCCAAAATGGCTTAATGCGACAGCCCCCTTTTTGAGTATTAAGTTTGCAGTTTGTAGTTTTTAATGAAGGTTTTTAAATTAAAGCCCTCTTCTACAAACTCCGTACTACAAACATTAAAGAGAAAGGGATCTCGCATGACGGCAGAAGCCTTCGTGCGACATTCCCTTTTAACTTCTTAATCTTCGCCGATGATGCGGACTTCCGGTTCCAGGTGGACGCCGTGGGCCTTTTCGACGCGTTTCTGGACTTCGTGGATGACGTTGAGGACATCCCGGGCCGATGCGTGGCCCGTGTTGACGACGAAGCCGGCGTGTTTCATCGAGACCTGGGCATCGCCGCAGGAGAGGCCTTTGAGGCCCGTCTGGTCGATGAGGGTCCCGGCATAGTATCCCGGCGGCCGCTTGAAGGTACTGCCGGCGCTGTGCATTTCCAAAGGCTGCTTGCTGCGGCGGCGGTTCATGAGGTCATCCATGCGGGCCTGGATTTCCTTGGGGTCGCCGCTGCGCAGGGTCAATTCGACTTCGACGACGAATTCCTGGGATTTCTGGAAACGGCTCTGGCGATAAGAAAAGCCCAGGTTCGGTGCATCATACGTATGGACGCCGCCCGTACTGTTGACCGTGCGGACCCGCGATACGACGTGGCTCATTTCCCCGTCGTAGGCCCCGGCGTTCATGAAGACGGCACCACCCAAAGTCCCAGGGATACCGCAGGCGAATTCGATGCCTGTCAGGCTGTTTTCCTGGGCGAACTGACAGACGTCCTTCAGCATGAAACCGGCACTGGCCATGATCTTCCGGTCGTGGCAGGCCAACACTTTCTTCATCGTGTTCAGCTGGATGACGACGCCACGGATACCCCCGTCGCGGACGAGGACGTTCGAGCCGCCGCCGAGGACGGTGACCGGCAGGTCCAGCCGCCGGGCTGCCCGGATGGCCAGCGACATTTCCTTGACCGATTCCGGCAGGATCAGGACGTCAGCCGGACCGCCGACGGCAAAGGTCGTGTGTTCGCTCATCGGTTCGTCCAGCAGGATCCGTTCCATGGGAACGGAGATACTTAATTCGGAGACGAAAGTCGTCAGTGCATATTTATTGATCAAGGATGCTCATTCCTTCTGCCATTGCATTTTGAATAATCTGGAACACTTCGCCAGCCATGGACTGCCATTTATTATAATGGTTCAAATATTCCACAGCGGTCTGATTGTTTTTAATGAACTCTGCCATCTGGTTGAGATGGTCGATCTTCTTGCGGATCGGTTTGTCCCCCATAGACTGGGCATAGGCCAGCTGGGCCTGGAGCATGAGGAAATCGCGGACCAGATGCTTGGTCTTTTCGTCTTTGGCCAGTTCCTGACCGGCAGCGACGAGGTCCTTATATTCCTGACATTCCTTGATAGCTGCCTCTAACTCATGGGCTTTATCATAAATTTCCACGTTCTACACCTCATCATTTCTGTAATGCTAAAGATTCTTGATACCGATGCCGCTCTTGGCCATGCCCGGGAAGCCGAGCTGGCGCATCGCTTCATACGATACGATAGCGACGGTATTCGACAAATTCAGGCTGCGTGCCTGTTCGACCATCGGTACGCGGAAGCAGCGTTCCGGATTGGCTTTCAGGAGGTCTTCCGGAAGGCCTTTCGTTTCCTTCCCGAATACGAGCATATCATCGTATTGGAATTGGATATCGGCATAACACTGTTCCGATTTCGTCGTCAAATAAAAAAAGCGATGATCCTTGTATTTGTCCAGGACTTCCTGAAAATTCTCATGGATCTGGACGTCGACGAGCGACCAGTAATCGAGACCGGCCCGTTTTAAATGCTTGTCATCAATGGAAAAGCCCAGGGGCTTGACCAAATGCAGCGTAATATGATTGGCTGCGCATAAACGGGCGACATTGCCCGTATTGCCGGGGATTTCCGGCTCTACCATTACGATATGCATACTTATATCACTCTCCAAGGGATATTGTACAGGATTTATGCAGGAAGTACAAGAGGAACATTGCGTTTCCGACCTTTTTATGATATACTTATAAATAATAGTTATTATTTAATAGAAATGTAAAGTTTCTGTTGATTTTAGAAAGAGGTGTCAATTATGGATAACTTTGACAACATTGCCCAGTACCCCATGTATTTCGCTCCCGGCTGTAAGCTGCTGCAGCTGCAGCCCCAGATGGTTTCCGACGTCTACGACTACCTGCGTCAGCTCTTCGGCAGCAAAATCAAACTGTATACACGCTGCTGCGGCCTCGACGATGCCAACCAGCACAACGACGAAGCCGTCTTCATCACGCTCTGCGACACGTGCTACAAGATTTACGGCGAAACCTACGCCAACCTGCACATGCGCGATTTCTGGAACGTCTATGACGAATACAAGGACGTCTATCCCCTCGGCGAAAAAGAAGGCGAACTCCGCAAGACCTTGAAGAACACCTTCTGTGGCTCCCTCCCGCAGGAACACGTCAAGAGCTGGTTCGAAGAATGGAAGAAATGGAGTTTGAACAGTACAGAAAAAGACTAATTCGTCTTTAAGGAGCAGAGGCTATCATGAAATTCACTTACTACGGTCATTCCGCATTCACACTTTCCGATGACGTGACGACGATTCTTTTTGACCCGTTCATTACGGACAATCCCTGGACCCAGGTCTGTCCGACAGACATTGCCTGCCAGTACATTATCGTCACCCACTGCCACGGCGACCACTACGGCGACACCGAAGCCATTGCCAAAGCCAATGACGCGACGGTCATCAGTACCGCCGAAGTAGCCGGCAAAGCGGGCGAAGCAGGCTGTAAAGCCCATGCCATGCATGTCGGCGGCAGTGCGGATTTTCCCTTTGGCAAAGTACGGCTGACCCCGGCTTTCCACGGGTCCGGCATTGCCGGAGGGCTGGCCTGCGGTGTTATCGTCGAATTCGGTGGCAAACGCATTTACTATGCCGGCGATACGGGCCTCTTCTCAGACATGAAAATCCTCGACCGTTTCGGACAAATCGACTGCGCTATCCTGCCTATCGGCGACAACTTCACCATGGGCATGGATGATGCCGCCCTGGCCGCCCTCTGGGTCCAGCCCCGCTTCGTCATCCCCGTCCACTACAAGACCTGGCCGATCATCGAAGCAGACCCGCAGGAATACAAGAAGCTCACGGAAACGAAATACAACATCCCCGTCCAGGTCGTCGACCCGGGGACGACGTATGAATTCTAATCATGATCCTTCCTGATTTCTACGGACGTTTCCGCTGCAAAGCCGGCACCTGCCAGCACACATGCTGCCGGGGCTGGGACATCGACATCGACGACGTGACGGCCGATTACTACCAGCAGCTCGCTGGCCCCTTAGGCGAGGCCATCCGCCAACATATCGCCGAAGGACCGGACGGCTGGCATTTCTGCCTCACGGCGGAAGGGAACTGCCCCTTTCTCCGCCCGGACGGCCTGTGCCAGCTCATCCGCCAAGCCGGGGACGATATCCTCTGCGATATCTGCGCCCTCCATCCGCGTTTTTTTCAGGTCGTCGAAAACGGCAGCGGCCAGGCCATCGAGCTCGGCGGCGTCGGACTCTGCTGTGAGGCGGCGTGTGAACTGCTTCTCAGCGAAACGGGACCACTCACCTTCTGCGACAGTGAAACAGGCCGCTCCATCGGCATCCTGGCCCAGTTGCTGAAATGGCTGGACTATCCCCTTCCCCGCAAAGGACTTGCGTATGAACCGGCCACGGCGGAAAATGACGTTGAACGGCTCCTGGCCGTCTTAGGTCGTACCGAACCGATTGATGATGCCTGGACGGCCCAGCTGAAAGCCTTACAGGCGCAGACAGCGAATTCAGCTGATTCCACAGCCCTCACCGGGAACACCGGGACGGCCGGACGCTATCAGCGCATATACGATTACATCTTCTACCGCCAGCTGGAAACCTTTGCCGACGTCCCGTCAGACTTCCTGGCCACCTATGCCGGACGCAGCACGGACTTCATCGCCCTCACAGCCGCCGCCACGGGCGACCTGCCCGAAGCGGTACGCCGCTGGTCGGAACAAATCGAATATGATACGGACAACGTGGCGCTCCTCAAGAAAGCGGCAGCGGCCGGAGAATTTTGACTTTTCCGGCATTTCGTGACAGCCATGGCCACTTTGCCCGTCCCTATCGAAATAGGCGCGTCTTTCGTGCTATAGTAGAGAAAAATCCCTTATCCCTAAAGGAGGTCCTTCTCTTGATCATAGCCGAAGACGCGCCTATTCGCGTACTCATCCGCAACCATTTAGACTTCAAAGGCAAAGTCAGCCGCAAACGCTATCTCCACTTCCGCCTGTTCAGCATCCTGCCCATCTGCCTCATCATCTGGCTCCAGCACCTGGCCTCGCAAGGCGAACCGCAGGCCCTGGAATACACCATCGCCTCGTGCCTCATCGCCCTGCTCCTCATCCCCGTCGACTTCTCCTACATGATACGGCGCTACCACGACCTGGGAAAATCCGGCTGGTACTGCATCATCAACGTCCTGGCCCGCAACATCTGGTTCGCCGCCCTGGCCGTCGAAATCTTCCTCTGCTGGAAAGAGAAAATAGAATAGGGGCCTGACGGCCCCGCAGGCCGCATAAAATTTTATCGCCTGTATGCGATACCGTAGGGGACGTCCCGAAGGGCGTACCGCCGCGACTTGTGTGAATAGCCGATGCCATGACAGATGCTCGTGGCTCGTAAAAACCTGCCATCATACATGAATGGGTTGTAGTCAAATCTCGCAGCGGGCCGCACAAGGCTCCCTTTATAGGGGAGCTGGCCGCCAAAGGCGGTCTGAGAGGTTAAAGGTCGTCCCCTACGCACAAGGCCGTTGGCCGTGCAGTTTTTGCGGTCCGCAGGACCGCGGCGACCTGCGACCTGCGGCCTGCCATCTGCATTTATTTCATGAGTCTGTCGCGGCGAAGCCGCATCTGAATCCGAAAAAGGCCATGCATGATAGCTTATGCTCCATGCATGGCCTCTTCATCACCAACTAAATGCCATATTCCTTAAATTTTTTAAATCAATTTATTTTGCTTTGCAATGTCAACAATAGCTTCCAGGGATAACTTAGTATACTGAGCAATCTTTTCAAAAGGTACGCCATCTTTCAGCATTTCCAGTACATCGTCTTGCTTCCCTAAATTCCAACCACGTTTTTCGCCTACTTCTTCACCTAATTTAGGGCCGCGTTTTTCTCCACATCGTTCTCCACGTCGTTCTCCACGCCGTTCAATACCTTCACTCAAGTTACACATTTCTGCCACTCTCTTCTCCAAACGAAACATTACTATTTTCTGCTGCGATTTTGCGAATCTGATTTTCTGTCAATTCTGTATAACGAACAATTTCATGAATAGGCTTATGATCTTTTAACATTTTAAGCGCCAAATCATGCTGCATTGCTTCACGGCCTTCTTTGATGCCTTCTTTTCGTTCTTCTTGCATTTTCATGGCATATGTCATATATCTCACCCTTTCTTCTTCTAATTTTTTCACTCTTTTAATTTCCTGATCGATTTCTTGCACGAAAGCATCATTACTGAGAATCCCGTTAACATATTCCAAGAACCGTTTAACATCGGGTGCCACATCGTCAGCCGTTCCCACAGAACTAAGAAAAATCTTGGTCGCACCGTCCCGTAATTCTAAACTTGTATCCTCCAAGCACACATTGCGGAATGTATAGATATGGCGGCCTTTATCAAATGGCTCAAAGGGACAAATGAAAATAATGATTCCCTTGCCTTCATATTGGAATTTCATCGTCTTCTCATCGTCACTATAACGAATATCACGAATAGGAACATGCAGGATCTTTTCCAACATGCGTTTACAAATCGGCTTCCGCCGCATAACCAATTTGAACATGTAATCATCTTGAATCGTCAGGTCCTGCCAAGGTTTGATGGTATAACTCATGGTATCCGTCCTTTCTATATTATAACATGATACAAAAAATAACGAAAAATTTTACGATTCCATCATACACCACAAAACAGGGCCAAATAGAAATTCTAATCGTTTTTTAATCGAATTTCCGAATATTTAAGGAACCGTTAATGTTGGAGCCTGACGGCCCCGCCGGTCGCAGACCGCAGTTCGCAGGCCGCCTCGGACTCAAATGCCGCTGCGCGGCAACAGACTCAGAATGACGACATCGCCTCGAGTGACC